>Ga0255341_1000040_pt1 | contig 240562 bp, 237 predicted proteins | sample wastewater_treat_8_FD_192418 | JGI IMG/M metagenome (GOLD analysis project Ga0255341, IMG submission 192418) | Wastewater microbial communities from Lulu Island WWTP, Vancouver, Canada - plant12 | ecosystem: Engineered > WWTP > Wastewater > Unclassified | place: Canada: Vancouver, British... | reverse complement strand
GGTAGTGCTTATTAGTTTGTGTAAACCTTCATTGTTGGGGAGAATTGATATCTCTCAAGACGATGGAGGTTTGTGTTATGGCGAAGAGAGGGAAGAAGGACAACAGCAAGTTGCGTGAAATGATCAAGGAGTACGGAATCAAGGACCTCAATGACGTACACGAATTTGTGAAGATGCTGACGGCGGAGACGATCCAGGCGGCCCTTGATGCGGAACTTGAGAACGAACTTGGATATTCGAGATACGACTACAGGAACAAGACGACGGACAATAGCAGGAACGGTTACAGCTCAAAGACAGTGCAGGGCAGCATGGGCAAAGTGGAGCTATCGATCCCCCGGGACAGGAAGGGCGAATTTGAACCTGAGCTGGTGAAGAAGCACCAGACGGACATATCGGCCATAGAGGACAAGGTGATCTACCTTTACTCTCAAGGGGTATCGACCAGGGAGATCCAGAAGACCATGGAGGAGCTGTACGGCATCAACGTTGATGACAGCCGGGTGTCGAAGATAACCGACAAGATCCTGCCCATGATAAGGGAGTGGCAGGAGAGGCCTCTTCAGAGCGTTTACGCCATGGTGGTCCTTGATGCCATACACTACAGCGTCCGTGAGGACGGACAGGTAACGAAGAAGGCCGCCTACGTGGTAATAGGCACAGGACTTGACGGCATGAAGGACGTCCTGGGCATCTGGCTTGGCGCGACGGAATCATCGAGATACTGGCTGACGGTCTTCAACGAACTCAAGAACCGGGGTGTCGAGGACATACTCATAGCATCGGTGGATGGACTGACGGGTTTCGTGGAGGCCATAAACACGGCCTTCCCGAAGACGGAGGTTCAAAGGTGCATAATCCACCAGATTCGCAACTCTACGAAATACGTCTCTTACAAGGACCTCAAGGAATTCACCAGGGACCTCAAGCCGATATACAGGGCAGCCTCTGAGGAGTCAGGCCTTGCCGCTCTGGATGACCTGGAGAAGAAGTGGGGTGCGAAATACCCTCTTAGCGTGAAATCCTGGAGGAACAACTGGAACGATCTGTCTACCCTGTTCAGGTACTCCCCCTTGATCCGGAAACTAATCTACACGACCAATGCCGCGGAGAACTTCCATAGACAGTTGAGGAAGGTGACGAAGACCAAAGGCGCCTTCGTATCCGAGGGCGCCCTGATGAAAATACTATATCTTACTACCATGCGGGTCAGTGAAAAATGGACCCAACCCATACCAAGCTGGGCGCTGATACTGGGAGACCTGATGATATACTTCGGGGACAGAATGCAGCAGCAACACTAGGACTCAACCCCGACAGTGGACTTTACACAAAATATTATGCACTCTCAAAAGGGGCTTCGTCTCTATCCTTTAACAATGGTAATTTAAATCAAAACTCCTGTTTTTGCCGCTGGTTCTCCGGGTCGAAGGGCCCGGAGAACCAGCGGCACAATAGCGATCGGTACTGAAAGCGTCCATTTACTTCCTTATCTCACGGACAATATCCATTATCTCCTTGCCGATCACATCTTCGTACTTGTCATAAAGGGGGTCAGCCGCACGTTGGAAAGCCACCATCTGTTCGGGAGACACTTCATTGATCTGCATTCCTTTGGCTTCAAGAGCTTTGAAACGCTCCTCTTCGAGACCCATTATCATATCCCGCTGGCCCAGCACGAAAACTCTCGCAGCGCTTTCAACCACTTCTCTGAGATCTTCGGGAAGCTTGTCCAAAAAAGCCTTGCTTGCCAGAACCACGGTCGCAGAATAACAATGACGCGTCTTCGAAACGTATTTCTGTACCTCATAGAACTTACCGTCATAGATCATCTCGACCGGACGCTCTTGAGCGTCGACGGTACCTTGCATCAAAGCTGCGTATAGTTCTCCGCTGCTCATCGGTGTCGGGTTCGCCCCCACGGAGCGGAAGAAATCGATATGAGCCGGGATTTCCATGGTTCGTATTTTTAATCCCTTGAGGTCCTCTGGTTTGTATATCGGTTTGACGTTGCTGGTTACGTGTCTAAAGCCGTTGTGAGGATAGCCGAGATTTACAAAACCAAGCTCCGGCAATTGACTATTGATCTTCTTTCCCAGCTCACCATCGAGAGCCTTGAAAGCTTGTTCCTCGTTCACAAAGAGATAGGGGAGGTCCAGGACCTGAACTCTTTTATCAAAGCTTGCCAGGGCCCCGGTAGCCGGGATGCAAATTTCGATCGAGCCCAATTGGACGGCTTCTGTCATCTCCCTGTCATCACCAAGCTGTCCGTTGGGGAAGAGCTCCACCGCAATTCTGCCCTTTGAATTCGTCTCAACCAAGGGCTTGAACACAGAGTTCATGACGATGTAGTCCGGATGGGTCTCTGATACTATCGTACCAACCTTGATCGTGAATTCAGCCCCGAAAACTGGAAAAGCAAGGACGGATGATAACACCAACGCAAGGATCATTCCAAAAAACCGGTCCCTTTTCATAAAGGTTCCCTCCTTAATCATTTTCGAAGCAACTATCTACCAAGGGATCTCATAACAAGTCACCATAGAGCTATTCCTGGTCTCGAGGAAATAAAAACAGTACCCGTTAATGATATTCGTTCCCGGCTTCCAAAAGGTCAAATCTTCTGGATAAGGCTTCACCTCCCTTGCCTCTTTCCAAAATCCTTGAACCCTACTTGAAAAGTAACTTTGGCAAGAACGTTGTAATTGCTGGGACATAGGCCAATATCAAAAGACCGGCGATAAGGGCTACCAAAAAGGGTACTATTTTCCTCGTTATTTGCCCTATGGTGATCTTCGCTATGCCACAAGTGGCAAAAAGGGCTATCCCTACGGGGGGAGTCGCCATGCCTATGGCAAGAGCAACCACCGTGACCACACCAAAATGGATCATATCGATCCCAAGGCTATGAACGATAGGGGCAAAGATCGGGACCACCAGTAGAATTATGGCCCCGGTTTCCATAAAACAACCCAGGATAAGATAGATGATCAGCATGAGCAGGAAAATGACATACATGTTGGAAGAAAAGCCCAGTATGGCCCCCGAAAAAGCCTGAGGTACTTTTTCCACAGTCATGACCCAGCCAAAGGGCGTTGCGGCCGCGATCAGAAGCATGATCATCGCGGAATTCAAGGAAGCCCTGTAAAAAACGGGGACCAGGTCCTTCAGTTTCATCTCCTTGTAAATAAAGAAACTGACGAAAAGGCCATACACGACGGCTATGGCGGCAGATTCGGTAGGCGTGAATATACCGGTCATTATTCCGCCGAGTATGATCACAGGCATCATGAGGCCCCAAAAGGCGTCAGTGAAGGTATGCCATCTTTTTCCCCAAGGCTGCTTCTTCTCGGTGGGAAAACCGAGTTGCTTCGACCTTATGTAATTAGTAATGAGCAAGATCATGGACAAAAACAACCCGGGGATTATGCCGCCAATGAGCAATTGGCCAATTGAGGCATTTGCCACGATGCCGAAGACAACCATGGTAATACTCGGCGGTATGATCACCCCAAGACAGGCCGCCGCGGATACTACCGCTGCGGCATAGGACTTCGGGTAACCTCGCTTGTCCATCTCGGGAATGGTCAGTTCGCCAACTGCCGCAGCCGTTGCCGCCGTCGAACCGGATACAGCAGCGAAAAAAGTGCATGCAACGATGGATACCGCCGCAAGCCCTCCGGTTATATGGCCTACAAGGGCACTCGCCAAATTGACAATACGCCTGGACACTCCGCCTCGCTCCATAATGGAACCGGCCAGCATAAAGTAAGGTATTGCCAAAAGGGGGAAAGAGTTCGCTCCCGCGACCATCCGCTGGGGGATCATCGTAATAGGCAAGGTCCCTGACGCTATCAGGCTAGCCAAAGCGGCCATACCTAGGGCAAAACCAATGGGAACGTTGAGCAGAAAGCAAATGACGAGTGTAGATACCAGGGCGATAAGCATGGCTAGGCTCTCTCCTCCTCTTTGAAACTCCCCACGGCGTTAACGATCTCAATAGAACAATAGAGAAGAAGCAAAACCCCCATGGCCGGGATCGATAAGTAGACCCAACTCATCGGGATCCGAAGGGCTGGTGATAATTGCCTTCTCGTAACCATCACCACACTCCAACCGTAATAGACCATGTAGCTAGAAAAAAACATGATACCCAGGTTGACCAATACTTCTGTCAGGTTGGCGATCTTCTCGGGAAGGAGTTTCACAAAAATATCAACACCTATGTGAATATGCTCTTTAATTCCGATAGCAGCTGCTATGAAGCTACACCAGATAAATAAGAACCTTACCAATTCCTCGCTCCAGGAGGATGCATTGTTGAAAACATAACGCATCACTACCTGGTAAAAGGATAACGATGCCATGACTCCCAACAGGATCACCAAAAACCACTTCACCAGTGTGTTAAATATATTAAACATACCCATTTTTTTATAAGGTTCCATAGTAGCTCCCATCACCCACCCGTTGGATTTCATGATGAGGGAATTTTCTATCCCCAGTGCGATATGCCCTCTCATCAGTATTCAAAAACCTTAATCGTAACCTCCAACGAAACGTCTGGAAATATCCCGAGAAAATATCGTTTGCCGGCTCCCATGAGCGATGCTCCAAAGAGCCGGCAGAAAAGGGTATATCTTAAGCAAAAAGGAAGTACTTTTTTCGATCACCTCTGCTACATCCATGGTCTCCTTGATGAGTGCGCATTAATACTGGATTATTAAGGGGTCAGCCCGTACATAAGAGCCTTCCATTTTTCCTGTTCGACGGGGTCTTTGTTTACGGCGGTTCGAGAGGCTAATGGTGCTAGAACCACACTCGGGTCATTAATCTCTTTACCAAATTTTCGGCACTGCCCAAGCCATGATAGCTCCGCGCCTAATCTCCTCTTAAACCAGTTTTTGGAGCACTCCCATTTGCTCACCGAATGGGAGTTAGGCTCGAGCTGAAAAAATTCATAAACCGAACTTCACTTATGGGTTCGCCTGCGTCAATTAGATCGTCAATGATCATCTTCCGGATTTCTTGCCAAGCTCTCAAGCCATCACATCGATCCGGGGTTTCTATTCCCACATCAAAAGAATGAAAGTCTTCGATATCGCACTTTCAGTATGGTGCGAAGCCTTACCTATAATAGTACACCCTGTATTAAAGTCAACGAAGTGAAGTGACAGTCGCGGCCGGACAGCGGTAAGGTCCCATTCCTGAAGGTATGGGGCAAGGTCCCCTTTTAAAAGGAAGTGGACCTCAGCCTGAACCTGTATCTAACCTGCAATATTTCGCCTATCTAAAGGCAAAGGCTCAATGGGACTTGTGCCTATGAACACGACATAGTCCCTTAAAATAGAAGGAGCGATAGAAATTTGGCGGGAAGAGCGATAAGTGGGCTCCCTGAAATCTTGTCGGCGGCGTAAGGGCCGGGTATCAGGCCGAGTAATTCTTTATCATTTTGTTGTATTCCTTAAGGATAGTCTGCAACAGGTCCTCATGCCTGAAATCACGGTGATACAGAATATTGATCTCCCGGACCATGCTCAGGTTCTCTATGGGCAACACTGAAAGGCTCCCCTTCTTGAGCTCGTCGAGGCACACGCTGCGTGAGAGAATCGAGGCCCCTATCTCTCGCCTTACCAGGTTCTTGATGGTCCCGATGTTGTCTATTTCCAGGATGACGTTGAAGTCATCGAGGGACATGTTGTGGCTTTCCATGTGCGCCCTGAAAAGATTCCTGGTATCGGAGGACGGGCTTCGGAGTATCAAAGGCAGTTCCTTCAACTCTTTCACCGTTATCATGCTTTTCCTGGCCAGGGGGTGGTTGTTGGACAGGACCAGCACTAGAGAATCAGTATCCAGCAAAAGCGAATTGATGCTTTCGTCCTGTACCTTACCCTCCGAAACGACCAGGTCCACCTCGTAATTCTTGAGCATGCTATAAAGATTATTAATGTAATCAGTAATGATCGTTATTCTTGTTCCCGGATTCCTGGCGCTGTATTCGCCCAAAACCTCAGCCACGGCATTGCTTTCAGCAGTGGGCGTGATCCCTACAGTGAGTCGACGAAAGTGCCTTTTTTCATCCAGTATTCCCTGGTTCATCGCCTCGTACAGGGCAATGTTACGCCGGGCGTAACCTATGAGGATCTGTCCTTCGTTCGTCGGCCTTATCCTGTTGCCGATACGATTGAAGATCCTGATGTCCAGCTCTTTTTCCAGTTGCTTCATGTGATGGGTCACGGCGGGCTGGGTCAGGGAGAGATGCTCCGCCGCCCGGGTGTAATTGCCGAACTCGACCACCGCTAAAAGGGAGTAAAGTTTCGGGTCGATCATCCTTCCTACCTCTATTATAATAAATTCTTATATGTAAACGGAAAACAATAAAAAAACCTTATTTATTTTGCGATTAGAATGATAGCCTAACTAAATTAAGAAGACAAGGCTGTCCCGCCGTAGAGGTCGGGAGGCGAGACCCGGCGACGGGATGCGAGAGGCAGTTTTTGTTATTATCCATGTATTAGTATTACGAGTATTCTGCCTTCTCGCGCGTTGCTTTCAGCAACACGGCCGCCGGGAAGATCATCGGGGTATCCTGCTTTTTGGAGTGTAAGAGATGGCGGATCTTCTGTGCAGATCAAGCCACACGATGGAAATACTGATTTCCCTGTCGGTGGTACTGCTTGCCGGCTTTCTGCTGACGCGCCTCACCAAGCTGGCGAAGCTGCCCGATGTCACGGGCTACATTATCGCGGGGATCCTGATAGGCCCCCATATCCTGAAACTGGTCCCACCAAGGATGATCGAGGACATGGGGTTTATCAGCGATATCGCCCTGGCGTTCATCGCCTTCGGAGTAGGGCGCTTCTTCAGAAAGGAAGTCTTCAGGGAAACCGGCTTCGGCGTCATTACCATCACCTTGATGGAATCGCTGCTGGCCGGGGTTATCGTGACCCTCTCATTGCATTATCTTTTCCACCTGGATTGGGACTTCAGCCTTCTTTTGGGAGCGATAGGGACTGCGACGGCCCCTGCCAGTACGACGGTTACGATCCGCCAGTACCATGCCCGCGGCAATTTCGTGAACATACTGCTGCAGGTGGTCGCCCTCGACGACGGCGTCTGCCTTATCGTCTACAGCATAGCCCTGGCCATCGTCAATGCCGGCGATGGGGCTGGGGTCTGTCTCTCCGAGATAGTATTGCCCATTATTTTCAACATCCTCGCCCTCGCCCTCGGCTTCGTGGGCGGGTTCATACTGAGCAGGCTGAAGGCTCCGAAGCGTAGCGATGATGATCGTGTCATCCTGACCATTTCCCTGCTGCTGGGCATCGCCGGCCTGTGCGTGGCGGTGGATATTTCGCCGCTGCTGTCGTGCATGATCTTCGGGACCACTTACGTGAACCTGGCGAAGGACAGGGAGTTGTTCAAGCACCTGGACAGGTTGAGCCCGCCGATCTTTTCGTTGTTCTTCGTGGTATCGGGGATGAGTCTGGACTTGAGCACCCTGGGCTCTATGGGGGTCATCGGCGCCTCCTATTTCGTTATCCGGATCCTGGGGAAATACATCGGCGCCTACCTGGGTTGCCTCATGGCGAAGACCCCCAGGAATGTGCGGAACTACCTTGGGTTAGCCCTGATCCCGCAGGCCGGGGTCGCTATAGGGCTGGCCTTCCTGAGCAAGAGGGTCTTGCCGGAAGCCACGGGCCACATGCTACTGGCGATAATATTATCCTCGTCGTTTTTGTACGAGTTGATCGGGCCCGTGAGCGCCAAGATCGCTCTGATCTACTCCGGCTCCATCCAGATGGAACAGATAGAGGAGTGACCCCCGGACGGCCTCAATTCGTGCCGGGGCGAGGAGGCTGGTCGGGCTTGAAGTCAAGGGCGACGGAGTTGATGCAGTAACGCATACCCGTCGGGGGAGGCCCATCGGGGAACAGGTGACCCAGGTGTGCGTCGCACCTGGCGCAGAGCACTTCCACCCTGGTCATGCCGTGGGACCGGTCCTCCCGGGTCGAAACGCTTTCGGGCGACAGGGGTTCAAAAAAACTCGGCCACCCGCTTCCGGAGTCATACTTTGAGTCCGAAGTGAACAGGCCGTTCCCGCAGTTTGAGCAGAGGTAGGTTCCTTTCTCCTTGTGGTTGTAGTATTTTCCTGAAAAGGGCGGTTCCGTTCCGCCTCCCCTGGTGACCCTGAACTGTTCGGGTGTGAGAAGGGACTTCCATTCTTGCTCGGTACGGGTTATTTTCTCCTGGGACAAGACGGCACCTCCCTTGAGATCTCCTGGCGACCCGCGTTGGTGTCTTGGCGGATACATCCAGAGGAAAAAGGCTACAACCGCAAGGAATAGGGCTATAAAACGTCCCTTTGGTCCCATCGGATGCTCCTTGCAAGAATATATTTGAGATCTTTACCATTTTATCATTCCCGGCGGGTTTCCTCCCCGGTTATTCCCCGCCGCCCGACCTGGGGGACTTTTATGGACTGGGGCTTGAACTTCTTACTTTTATTCATTATCGGGATACCGGGGTGGCTGCTTTTCCGGGCCTTCCGGATACCCGCTGCTGTAATGGTAGGGGCCATGGTCTCGGCGGCCTTCTTCGCCGTCAAGGGATGGGTGGTGCCGGCGACCCCCGAAGGGGCGAACTTGCTTTTCCAGGTGATCCTTGGGCTCTTCGTCGGGATCCATTTTACCGGCCGGGCCGGCAGGGACCTCGTAAGCAGTCTGCGTGTGGCCCTCCTTGCCGGGGTCTGGTGGATCAGTTTCCCTCTCGGCCTAGGTTGGGTGGTAAACAATTGGTTCGACCTGGGTCTGGCTACCTCCATCCTCGGGACCGTGCCCGGAGGCATCGCCGAGATGAGCATGCTGGCCCTCACCCTAGAGGCCGACGCCGCCCTTGTGGCGTTGATGCAGTTCTTCCGGCTCTCCTCGGTGCTCATTGCCATGCCGGTGATCTCCACCAGGATGGGCAAGGCCTCCGCCGGCGCGGCAGGGGGTGATCCCGACCCAGGGAACGGGCGGAAAGATGCCTTGACCCGGCCGGGCGAACCCGGGCCGCGGCCCGGCAGTCGGGCCCTGACCCTTTCCATAGCCGTGGCGGGAGGCCTTGTATTCTACTTCCTCGGCGTCCCCGTCGGTGGTTTCGTGGGCTCCATGATCTTTACCGCCGCCGCGGCCGCGTCGGGGCTTCCCATCCGTCCCCTGCCGGTGATGGTGAGGCACGTGGCCCAACTGGGGCTGGGCTCGCTCATAGGACTTTACGCCACCCCCGGGACCCTTGCTACCCTTTACTGCATGTTCCTGACCATCGTGGGGACGACAGCGGCCATGCTTGCCTGGGGCATCATGCTGGCCTACATTGTGAGGGCCGTCACACGGTGGAACCTCATGACCTGCCTCATAGCCACCTGCCCGGGGGGGATCACCCAGCTGGCCTCGATCGCCGAGGATCTGGGAGCCGACCCTCTCAAGGTGAGCCTCCTGCACCTCGTAAGGCTCTTGACCATTTACGTCATCCTCCCCCCTCTTATCAAGGCGCTGGTCTAGAAGGTTTTCTTCTTTCTCCAGGAGATTTGGGATAAAATCCGGGAAGGGGTACCCCCTCAGTGAGACAGGAGGTTATTAAATGAAGATCGAAGAGTTCAAACTCGAAAGAACTCTGGCCCGGTTCCAGAACGAAGTGGAATACGACCTCAGCGCTTCCGGAATATACCCCATGTTCATACGGGAGATCCTCTCACCCGAGGAAATGGAAGACGCCTACAACAACCTGCACCTCAAATATGTCCACACCGCCGGCACGGAACACCTCAGGAAGGCCGTCGCTTCCTTTTACGAGGGAATGGACCCCTCCTCCGTGTTCATGACAAACGGATCGGCCGAGGCTCTCTTCCTGATCGCCTGGGGCCTCATCGATCCGGGCGACGAGGTTGCCTTCATGATCCCCAACTTCATGCTCCTATCCCACGTGGTGGAGTCCAACGGGGCGGTGGTGCGGAACTTCAACCTTGACCCGGGACGAGGCTGGTCCCTCGACCTGGACAGCCTGAAAAGGGCCGTGACGTCCAAGACCAAGCTTGTTTGCGTCTGCAACCCCAACAACCCCACCGGGACGGTCCTCTCCCGGGACCAGATGGAGCAGATCGTCGAGGTCGCCTCGGGGGCAGGAGCCTACCTTCTCTCTGATGAGGTGTATCGCGGGGCCGAACAGACCGATAAGATGACCCCGAGTTTCTGGGGCATGTATGACAAAACCATTATCATCAGCGGCCTATCGAAATCCTTCGGTCTGCCGGGTCTCAGGATAGGGTGGGTGGCAGGCCCCAGGGGCGTAGCCGAGATGTCCTGGTTCTACCATGATTTTCTGTCCACGACGGTCACCACTTTCAGCGACTACCTCGCCACGAAGGCCCTTGAACCGACCATGCGCGAGAAGATCTTCTCGCGGAACAGGGGGATCGTCCGGCAGAACCTCGCCACCTTCACGGAATGGGTTGAAAGCCACCACGGTGTGCTTTCCTTCACCCCCCCGGCGGCGGGCTGCTTCGCTTTCGTGAAGTACGACCTTCCAATCCCGTCCTGGGACCTCGTGATGGACATGGTGGAAAACAATAGCGTCTTCGTCATACCGGGCAGCTGTTTCGGCATCGAGAACCACCTGAGGATGAACTTCGGCGTCGACAGGCCGCGCCTCGTGGAAGGGCTGAAGAGGGTTGACAGGACCCTGTCAAAGTACCTCTGATCCGGGCCTTTTTCATGTTTACCTTTTGAAGTGTTCCGACGGCACCTATTACTGCGGCATCGCCCAGGACCCGCAGAAGCGCCTCCGGCAGCACAACCAGGGAAAAGGTGCGCGGTACACCGCTTCCCGCCGGCCGGTGGAACTGATCTTTGCTACGTCCCGCGGGTACAGTCGCGCCCAGGCCCAGGCTATCGAGAGAAGGGCGAAGGCGAAGCCCAAAACCCTCAAGCACTCCTTCCTTGAGGCGACCGATGCCCAGGGAGGGAACGCAGACCAGCCCTCAGGAGATCCCTCCCGATGAGGCCTCTGCCAAGGTAGGGCCTCTGAAAATATGATAACCTGTTAAAGTACCGTCTCGGCAGATATAAAGTGAAGGAGATGGCAGTCATGAGAAGAACTAAACGCACAGTGACCGTAGCCTTGCTTTTGTCAGTGTTCCTGCTGCCCCTTCTTTCGACGCCCCTCCTGGCGGCTACGGCCAACGAGAGAATAACCTCTTCGGTGCACGTGGTCCGCGATATGTCCAGGGAGGAAGACGTCAGCGCCATGGCCGACCTTGTCAAGTCCGCCAAGGGGGTCGTCATCATCCCGAACTACGTGAAGGCCGCCCTGGGGATCGGGGGGGCCCACGGGGAGGGGTTGATACTGAGGCGCGACGCCTCCAGTAACACCTGGTACGGACCCAATTTCCTGAGCATTACCGGCGCTTCCATAGGGCTCCAGATCGGTGTCCAGTCCACGGCCCTCCTCCTAGTGATAACCAACCAGAAAGGAATGGACCGGTTCTACGGCGACAAGTTCAAGCTGGGAGCCGATATCGACATCGCCGCGGGCCCGGTGGGCCGTAGCACAGGGGCCGCGACGGATGTGAATCTCCAGGCCTCGATCTACAGCTATTCCATCAACAAAGGGCTCTTCGCGGGTCTTTCCCTCAGCGGGGCGGCAGTGACCACCGACCATGACGCCAACGCTTCCTACTGGGGGTCATCGATAAACTCGAAGGAGATACTCCAAAAGAAGGCAACAGTGGCCGGTATACAGCCCCTGGTTTCAGCGCTGAACGAACTGATAAAAAAAGCCGTCGATTAGGCATTGCAGTTTATATCGGGCGGGACCTCGGTCCCGCTTTTTTATTCCCTTTTGGCGGGGACCGCGTCATCTGACTAATCCTTGACAAAAAGACTTTTGTCCGGAAAAATGACAGAAAGGTTCTTCCGGGGAGAAATCAGTTCTCCTCCAGCTAACGGAGATGGGAAATGAACAGCTACGAAAAGCTCATCCGGATATTGAAAAGGTTTGGCGACCCCCCCTACGAGATGGGAATAACGGAACTCTCGAAGGAGATGGGCGTCTCAAAGAGCGGCATCCACAAGATCATCAGGTCCCTTGTGCGTGAGAGCCTGCTGGTACAGAACCCCTCTACGAGGAAGTACTCCCTCGGCCCCCTCGTCTTCCGTCTTGGTAATGTCTACAGCGATTCCAAGGGCATCTGGGACGTCTCCCACACCATAATGCACTCCCTGGCGGACCGGACGGGCGCTTCCGTCCTCATCGGCATCCGGGAGGGCGATGACCCTATCCTCGCGTACAAGTTGGGCATCGGCGACAAGTACATATACCAGGGCCAGACGGGGAGCCGCTTTCCCTTCAACGCCGGCGCCCTGGGGAAACTGCTGACGGCCTTCCTTCCTGAGGACCGCATCCGGAGGATACTCAAGACCAGGAATATCGAGAAAAAAACACCCTATACCGAGACCGACCCTGAAAAGTTGATGGAGGAGTACTGGAAGATCAAAAAGCAGGGCTACGCCGTCAGCATCGAGGAGAATCTCATCGGAGCCTTCGGCATGGCCGCCCCGATAAGGGACCGGCATGGGAACGTATGGGCCTGCCTCAGCCTGGTCGGTCCCAAGGAGACCTTCACCCCCGACGTGGTCGATCTGTGGCTTTCACTCCTCAGGAACGGCGCCGACGAGATATCAAGCCGCCTTGGATTCCGGGGCGTGTAGAGAAACCATTACAGAAGGGACGGGCTCGGAAGTCATGGAGCACTATCTCGAGTCACTGCTTTCCAATTCAATATTCCTTCTCAGCGTAGCCGTCTTCACCGGCCTCGTCCTCGGCAACCTGAAGATCAGGGGAGTGGGCCTGGGGACTTCCGGGGCTCTTTTCACGGGAATAATCATGGGGTGGCTGGGCGTTAAAGTGCCCAGCGTTTTCTTCATGTGGAACTTGCTGATCTTCGTCACTGCCGTCGGGCTCCTGTCGTCCAAGGATATCGTTGGGGTCATCAAAAGGTATGGCTACCGTTTCGTAGCTCTCTCCGTGGCCGTGACCGCCGCCGGGGCGTTGGCGACCTATTTCATGGCCCTTCTCTTCTCGGGTTCCGTTGAACCCCTTCTTGTAGGGGGTACCTACACCGGGGCCCTTACCAGTTCCCCCGGCCTTGGCGCCGCCCTCGAGGTTTCCGGGGGGAACCCGCTCATCACCATCGGCTACACCATCGCCTACCCCTTCGGGGTGGTCTCGGTGGTGCTCTTCGTTCAGCTGATCCCCGCACTGCTCAAGCTGGACCTCGTGCGGGAACGGGAGATACTGGTGAACGCCATCCACGATGTCGCCCCGGCCCCGCTTGCCGGTAAGGGGTCCGTCCCCTTCACGCTGGCTTCCTTCGTCCTTTGCATGATCGGCGGCGTCCTCTTCGGGTCCATCACGATACCTATCCCGATGGTGGGTGATTTCTCCCTGGGGAGCACCGGCGGCGCCCTGATCTTCGCTCTCTTCGCCGGGGCCATGGGCAGTATCGGGCCCTTCCCCATGCGCCTCGACGGTTCGGTCCTTTCGGCGCTCCGGACCTTTTCGCTGGCCTACTTCCTTGCCGTCATGGGCATCCAGGCCGGCCCGGACATACCCAGGATACTGGCGGAGCACGGCTTTGCCCTTGTAGCCATCGGGGCCGTCTCGGCGATAGCGAGCCTCCTCGCGGGCCTCATCGTGGGGAGGTGCTTTTTCAAACTGAACTGGGTGATATTCCTCGGTGCCATACCGGGGGCCATGACCAGCACGCCGGGGCTGGGCGCCGCCATAGAATCGACGGGATCCGACGAATGCTCCGCCGGCTACGGGGCGACCTACCCGACGGCGATATTCTGCATGGTCCTCTTCACGAAATTGATAATACAGGCTCTCCTGTGAGGAGGTGTGAAGGGCCTTCTCGCAACTCCGGCTAATGACAGTGGCAAAAGTCGACCGGTCCCGGGAATGACCGTGGGACCGGGCAACCCGACCGGGAGGTGAATGAAGGGAAGAGCAGAAGAAGCGGCATGTGATCGGGTATTTTTCCGGAAGACTTGATCTTTTCTCGAAGGGAGGTTCCAAGATGTCGGTGGAGGCAGGAAGTGAGAAGAAAAAGCGAGTCAAGGTCCCTCATACCTACGTCATACTGATCTCCGTCGTCGTCCTCGCGACGGTAATGACCTACATACTTCCCGCAGGGGTCTATGACAGGTTCAAGGACGAAAGGACCGGGCGGACCCTCGTCGATGCACTGTCCTATCATCATGTCGATAGGACCCCGGTGAGCATCTTCAAGATGTTCGAATCGGTCCCCAAGGGGATGAAGGAAACCGCCGAGATAATCTTCTTCATCTTCATCTGCGGCGGCGCCTTCTCCATCATCCAGGCCACGGGGGCCATCGACGGCGCCATCGGTAAAGCCGTCCTCGGTCTCAAGGGCAAGGAGAAGCTGATGATCCCCATCACACTCCTCATCTTCTCCATAGGCGGGGCCACCTACGGCATGGCCGAGGAGGTTATCGTCTTCATCCCGATCGGGGTCGCCCTGGCGAGGGCCGTCGGTTACGACGACATCGTCGGGGTGGCCATCTTATCGACCGGCGCCAATATAGGTTTCTCCGGGGGCACCCTGAACCCCTTCACGGTGGGGGTCGCCCAGAGCATTGCCGAGCTTCCCCTCTTCTCCGGTCTCGGGTTGCGCTTCGCGGGCCACGTGATGCTTTTCGTCATCGCCTGCTGGTACATCATGCGTTACGCGGCGAAGATCAAGGCCGACCCTACCCAGAGCATCGTCTACGACCTCGCTGAATCCGATCCGACCCGCCATACGGTTACGCCCGACCTCCCCTTCACGGGGATCCACAAGCTCGTCATGCTCGTGATCCTGGCCAGCTTCGCCTACATGATCTGGGGGGTGATGACCCAGGGCTTCTTCATAATGGAGCTCTCCACGGTCTTCATCGCCATGGGTGTGATCGGTGGCCTGGTGGGTCGCCTGGCCCCGAGCAAGATGGCTTCGGCCTTTGTCGCCGGCGCCAAGGATATAGCCTTTGGAGCTCTTGTCGTGGGTATCGCCCGAGCCATCCTGGTGGTCATGTCCCAGGGGCAGATCGTGGACACGGTGATCCACGCCCTGGCTTCCTGGGTCGCCATGCTCCCGGGGGCGATGACCGCCGTAGGTATGTTCTGGGTCCACGTGATAATAAACTTCTTCATACCCTCGGGTAGCGGGCAGGCCGCTGCCACCATGCCCATCATGACACCCCTGGCCGACCTGGTGAATATCACCAGGCAGACCGCGGTCCTCGCCTTCCAGTACGGCGATGGTTTCACGAACCAGATCATACCTACCTCGGCGGCCCTCATGGGCGTCCTCGGCATGGCCAAGATGCCCTACGAACGTTGGTTCAAGTTTATATGGCCTCTCATGGTGTTCTGGATCGCCGCTGGGTCGGTGATGGTGTTCATCGCCGCCGTTATCGAGTACGGACCTTTCTAGGGAAAACTGAACGGGGGAGGGGCTCCCGAATCCCTCCCCGAATTCCAGGAAATGAGGTGGTCCTGATGGATCCCTTGCTTTCGAAGGTGGCGTCAAGGGTATCCCCCCGGGAGATCGCGGAACTGGCCTCGAAGCTGATCCGGATACCCAGCCACTGGGATGTGCCCACCAAGGAGAAAGAAGTAGTGAAAGCCGTGGCCTCCTTCCTGACCATAGAAAATATCCCTTTCACGCTCCAGCCGGTGGAAGGTTCGAGGAACAATCTGATCGCGTCCATCAAGGGCGAGGGGGGAGGCAGGAGCCTGGCCCTTTCGGGCCACCTCGACACGGTCCCCCCATACAACATGGAAGTCGAACCCTTCGCGGCGAAGATCGAAGGGGGAAGGATCTTCGGCCGCGGTGCCGTGGACATGAAGGGGCCCGTCGCGGCAATGCTGATGACCCTCGCGGCCTTTCGCCGGTCGGGGGTCCCCCTCAAGGGTGATCTCATCTTCGCCGGGGTCCTGGCCGAGGAGACCAACAGCGATGGGAGCGAGACCCTCATCAGGTCCGGTTTCAGGGCCGACGGCGTCATCGTTGGCGAACCCTCCGACCGGGAGTATGCCATCGGCCACCGGGGACTCGAATGGATCGAGGTGGAGTTCTTCGGGAAGACCGCCCACGGCGGGGTCCCCCAGGACGGGGTTAACGCCATTGTCCACGCTGCGAAATTCATCAACCGTGTCCAGGAGAAGATCGTCCCGAAACTGGCCTTGAGGGAACACCCCCACATGGGGCCGTCGGTCATGAACTTCGGCCGCATCGAGGGAGGGACCCAGCCGAGCACCGTGGCCGATCATTGCGTAGTCGAGATGGACAGGAGGTACATATCATCGGAATCGCTCCAGGAAGTCCTCGCCGAGTACCAGGAGGTCCTGGACGAACTGTCGCGGGAGGACCCGACCTTTCGCGCAGAACTGAAACTGATGGACCTGGGCAAGATGGCCCATTTCTACCACGCACCCCTGGAGACCTCGCCCGATGACCCCATCGTTAAGGCCGTTGTTGACTCCATAAGGGAGGTCAGCTGCATAGAACCCAGGATGACCACGAGGAGGGGGTGGACCGACGCGGCCATCTTCGGCCACTTCGGCAAGATCCCCACCGTGGTGTTCGGGCCGGGGAGCCTGTCCAGGTCCCACGGCAAGGCGGAGTACATTACGCTCGACGAGCTGGAAGAAGGATTCAGGACTTACGTCTCCATCGCCGCCCGTTTCTGCGGGGCGGCATGAAGGAGGTGCACGGACATGGATATCGTTGTGAGGAACGGGACCGTCGTCGACCCGGTCTCCCTTGAGGAGAAAAGGGTCGATGTGGCCGTAAAGTGCGGTGTTTTTACCTTTGTGGGTCGCGACGCCCCGAAAGGGGCCCGTGAACTCGACGCCTCGGGGCTCCTGGTCCTCCCGGGGCTGATCGACACCCACATGCACTTCGAGCACCGGGTAGGAGACCCCTATACCGTTCTCAGGTCGCTGCTGCTGCAGGGTGTCACCACCGCCATAGGCGGTCACTGTGGCGAGGGCGTCATGATGAAGGTTTACAAGGACTGGTTCAGCCAAAACCCCGTCCTGAACATGGGATTCATGATCGGGGCCACCACCCTGAGGAAAGCCGTCGGGGCCGATGACAGGTATTCGCCCGCCACCTCCGAGCAGGTCGGGATGATGGAACCCCTTCTCGAGGAAAACCTCCATGAGGGGGCCCTGGGCCTGTCCTTCGGGCTCGAGTACGCCCCCGGTACCTCCCGAGACGAACTGTTCCGCCTCGCCCAGGTCGTTTCCCGGTTCAAGCACCGGTTCATATCCATCCACGTAAGGTACGATGGCAGGAGGAGTCCCGAGGCTGTAGCGGAGGCCATCGAGATCTCCAGGCGGAGCGGCGTCAGGGTCCAGGTGTCCCACCTGGGGAGCATGACGGCCTTCGGCCATTCCAGCGAGGCCATCAGGATGATCGAGCAGGCCCGGCGCGAGGGGGTGGATGTCACCTTCGACGTTTATCCCTATTACGCCTTCGCCGCCAGGATAGGTTCGGCGGTCTTCGACCCGGGCTTTGAACAGCGCCTGGGGAAGGGCCTTGAGAGCCTGGAGGTATCCACCGGGCGGTTCAAGGGTGTCCCCCTGACGGCTGAACTCTTCGCCAGGGCCAGGGAAGAGGACCCCGACGCCTACGTCATCGCCCACGTTATGAACCCCGAAGAGGTCGACCTGTGCCTCCTTCATAAGGACAGCGCTATAGCCTCCGACGCCGTGCTCCGGGGTGACGAGGGGCACCCCAGGGCTGCGGGCACCTTCCCAAGGGGGATAGGGATACTCAGGAAGGCGGGTCTTTCCTGGCCCGAAGCGGTGAGGCACGCTACGTCCAGGCCCGCGGAGATGATATGGCACCGTGGTGGACGCATCATCGAGGGCGCCAATGCCGAATTGGTAGTGATCGACCCGGACTCCTATGAGGACCGGGGCCGCTTCGGAGCGCCCCTGACCGCTCCGGGGGGGGTGAAATGGGTCGTTCTCAACGGTGTGATCGTTGTGGAGGGGGGCGAGATCGTCGGCCCTTCCAGCGGCAGGATCCTTCTGGGTGAATAAGGGGGTGCCCCGTAATGGTCGATGTGAAAGAGCTATGGAAGGAAGTCGAGTCCGGGATCGAGCATTTCTCGAAGCGGGCGATCGATCTCAGCGACTGGCTAGCGAAGAACCCGGAGTTGTCCGAAAAAGAGTTCGAAGCCAGTAAAAGGCACGCGGCCTTCCTTGAAGAGGCCGGCTATGATGTCCAGGCGCCCTTCATGGGGCTGGCCACCTCCTTTTTTTCAACGAAGGGAGACCCCGCGGGTCCGAAAGTCTGCCTCCTGTTCGAGTACGACGCCCTGCCCGGCGTCGGCCACGGCTGCGGCCACAACCTTTCAGGGGCCATGTCCGGCCTCGCAGCCGCCGGTCTTGCCGGCGTCATGGATAAGACCGGCGGTCAGCTGGTCCTGGTGGGGACTCCCGCCGAGGAGACCAACGGGTCCAAGGTAGTCCTGGCCGAAAAGGGCGTGTTCGATCGCCTCGACCTGGCCATGATGGTCCATAGCAGCGACATCTCCACCTACGCCGGTTGCCGCAGCCTCGCCATGGACGCCGTCGAGTTCCGTTTCACCGGCAAACCCGCCCACGCGGCGGGCGAACCCTGGGCGGGGAGGAACGCCCTTAACGGGGTGCAGCTCTTCTTCCACGCTGTGGACATGCTCCGCCAGCACATCATCCCCGAGGCCCGGGTCCACGGCATCATCCCCGAGGGGGGGCTCGCACCGAACATCGTGCCTGAGCACGCCGCCGCGAGGTTCTACTTCCGGGCCCCGAAGAGGCCCATCCTCGACAGCATCGTCTCCAGGATATTCAACTGCGCCCTCGGCGCGGCCCAGGCCACGGAGACGGAAGTGACCTGGAGAAACTATGAATACAGCTTCGACGACATGCTCAAGAATGACACCGCGGAGGAATTCGTGGAGGGCATCCTGGCGGAGTTCGGGGTGCCCTTTATCCCCACACCCGGGCCCCAGGGGTCTTCCGACGTGGGCAACGTCTCCTACCGCTGCCCGGCGCTTCAGCCCAAGCTGAGCATTGTCGACGAGCCGATGACCCTTCATACCCATGAATTCGCCGAAGCGACCATCACCGAAAGGGGCCACCGGGCCCTGGTGACGGGAGCCAGGCTGATGGCCAGGACGGCCCTGGCGGTGCTCCTCGATGAGGACCTGCGCCGGAGGATCCGTGCGGATTTCGAAAAGGAAAAGCAGGAGGCGCAGTACTATCGCTGACCCGGGAACATATTCAAGCGACAAGCCCGGGCCGCGGGGAGCCGATGAGTCTTGCGGCCCGGGGGTAGTTCCGCCTTTGGCCCGGTGCCCCTGGTCGGAGTCGCACCCCCTCCTCCTGGGTTACCACGATAGTGAGTGGGGGATGCCCGTCCACGACGACGGGCTCCAGTTCGAATTCCTGGTCCTCGAGTCCTTCCAGGCGGGCCTTAGTTGGCTGACCGTTTTGAAGAAAAGGGAGCGTTTCCGGGAAGCCTTCCACGGTTTTGACCCGGCCAGGATCGCCTCCTACGGGGAGAGTGACCTGGAGAGGCTCCTCCGGGACGAAGGGATCATAAGGAACGAGAAAAAGATCCGGGCCGCAGTGACGAATGCCCGGGCTTTCCTGGCTCTGGCGGAAAAGGAGGGTTCTTTCTCCAACTGGTTATGGGGTTTCGTTGAAGGGGAACCCATCGTGGGTGGTTGGGACGCCCCCGAGCAGGTCCCTTCCGAGACCCCCCTGTCGAGGCTGGTGAGCGGGGAACTGAAAAGAAGGGGTTTCACTTTCATGGGCCCCGTCGTCGTCTACTCCCATATGCAGGCCGTCGGGCTCGTCAACGACCACCTGAGGCGCTGCTTCCGCTACGGCCGGTCGTCCTCCTGAAGCAGGTGCTCTTCCTCGATGGAAAGATCATCCACCCCCGCGAGGGACTCTATGTGGTGCCTCAGTTCGTGGGTCACCGTTTCCAGGATCTCCTCCTTCCATTCTTCGAGGGGAGCGCCCCCCATTGCCTCGCGGAAGGACCCGTAGTAGAGGATTATGATATTGCCCAGCCCCGGGTCTTCTATATACTCGCCCATGATGAGGTAGCCGCCCTCTTCCTTGACCGGGGTCTCCACGATGATCCCGCCGTTGAGCCGTTCCATCAATTCCCCGGGAACGGTCTCAACGGCTTCACGGACGGACCGCCTGAACTGTTTCAGGCTCATGATCGCCATTGGTGGCCCTCCTTTAAGGGTCCCTTCGGGTGTTCCTCGCGGCTCACGGCCGCGAGGTAGTAAAATGTATTATGTATGTGAAATATTGTGCTAAAATAAATTACAGTAAATATCATTATCACAGGGAGGTAGTTTTTAGATGAAATTCTCCAAGAGAGTTACCTCGATGCAATCTTCGCCCATCCGCAAACTGGTGCCCTACGCCGAGGCAGCCAAGGCGGAGGGACGGAAGGTGTATCATCTCAACATCGGGCAGCCCGACATTGTCACCCCCCCGGGTTTCCTTGAGTCCATCAAGAGTTTCGCCGAGGACGTCATCGCCTACTCGACCTCCCATGGCAGCTACGAATTGATAGATGCCATGATAGGGTACTACAAGGGTTACGATATCCATCTCGAGAGGAAGAACCTCATCGTCACCAACGGGGGCAGCGAAGCCCTCTCCTTCGCTCTCATGGCCATCTGTGACCCCGGCGACGAGGTGCTCGTCCCCGAGCCGTTCTACGCTAATTACAACGCCTTCGCCTCTTCCGTCAATGTGAAACTCGTCCCCATCACGACCAAGGCCAGGGAAGGCTTCCACTTTCCCCCCAAGGCTGACATCCTGAAGAAGATCACCCCCCTGACGAGGGGGATCCTCTTCTCGAACCCCGGCAACCCCACGGGCGTCATCTACACGAAGGAAGAGATGGAGATGATCGCCGACATAGCGATGGAGAAGGACCTCTACGTCATCTCCGACGAAGTCTACCGGGAGTTCGTCTACGACGGCCTGAAGTACACCAGCTTCGGCAACATGAAGAGGATAGAGGACAGGGTCATCCTCGTCGACTCCATCTCCAAGCGGTACAGCGCCTGCGGCGCCAGGATAGGCTGTATCATCTCCAAGAACGATGAACTCATGGCCCAGACCATGAAACTGGCCCAGGGCCGGCTCTGCGTGCCCACCCTGGAGCAGGTGGGGGCCGTGGCCCTCTACAAAACGCCCCGGTCCTACCTGGAGGAGGTCAACAAGGAGTACCAGGCCCGCAGGGACATACTCTACTCCAAGATCAAGGAGATGCCCGGGGTGATCTGCGAGGAGCCCAAGGGCGCCTTCTACGTGGTGGCTAAGCTCCCCGTCGACAACGCCGAGAAATTCGTCATCTGGATGCTGAAGGACTTCCACGTCGATAACGAGACCGTCATGATGGCCCCGGCCGAGGGCTTCTACGCCACGCCCAACCTGGGCCGGGATGAGGTCCGCCTGGCCTATGTCCTCAAGAAGGAGGACCTGACCAGGGCCATGGACATCCTCAAAGCCGGCCTTGAGGCCTACCCGGGGAGGATCAAGACCGTCTCCAACTTCTAGTCCCGAACGGCCCCGGGTCCGCAGGAACCGTAGCCGCCCCGAGGAGGGGCGGCTTTTTTGATCGGCGACGGCTCGACCGCCGTCACTCCCGGCGCCTCAGGACCCTTACGACACCCCTGACCACGCCCCAGGTGGAGGCGCCGCCCGAAGGGACCTCCCAGAGCGCGAGATTCCCGTCCCTGGTTATGACGGCCAGGTCGCCCTTTTCAGCCTGGCAGGAGCGGTCCACGACGAGGACGTCGCCTTCTTCTATGGACCAGGCGGGGATCCTCCCCGCCGAGCGCATCAGGAAGGTGGATGCCCGGTTCCGGACCAGCAGTGAACTTATGTCCAGGGGGTCCTCCCTGAAAGGGTCGGCGGGGGAGGGGAAGCCCGTGGCGGACCGGGGGTCGGTCATCATGGCGCCCCCTCCGGGGGGAACACGGCGGGGATCTCCTCCCAACGGGTCGTATAGCGCGGCGACACGCGCTCCTGGCGCATCACCCAGGACCTCCTGCCGAGGATGCCCATCGAGGCGGTGAAGACGGTCCCCTTGCCCAGTTCCCGGTTCAGCTGGTCCATCACCCCCATGAGCGCTCCTTCCCTGGGGTCTCTCATGGGGGCGAAGAGGTGCCGCTGCAGGCAGGCCGCGTCGGTCAGGTCCGTCAGTATCACCCCGGCCTTCTTGTAGGCCAGGCCTCCCACGAAGATCCCTTCCAGGCACTTCATCGCCCGGCCGACGATCTCGATCGTGCCCGATGCCGGGACGTCAAACTTCTCCGTGGCCCCGGCGGCGTAGCCGGGCCCCTCTCCGAAGGGGTTTGTCATCAGGAAGAGGTGCATCTTCCCGGCGGCCGAACCTTGCTTCCTGAGGGTCTCCGCCGCCGAGAAGGCGAAGCTCGAGACGGCTTCCCTGAGGGAGTGAAGGTCCATGACCGGGTTGCCGAAGCTCCTGGATACCCTTATGGTCTTGCGCGGTTTCACCCTCTCGGTGAAGGGGTGGCAGACCTGGCCGTTGAGCTCCCTGGAGGTCCTGGCCTCGCTGATGGAGAAACGTTTTTTGAGCCACTCCTCGTCGGCGTACTTGAGCCCCCTGGCGGTGCCGATCCCGAAACGGCGCAGCTTCGGGGCGTTGCGGAGGCCGATCCCCCAGGTATCGCCTATGTCTATCCCTTCGAGGTGAGGGTCGTCCTCCGCACCGCCGGGCATGGCGAAGACGCCCTCCCTGGAGGGGTCCCTCTTGGCTATCCTGTTGGCCGCCTTGGCGAGGGTCTTGGTGGCCCCCAGGCCTATCGATACGGGTATCCCCGTCCATTGAAGGACCCTCTCGCGGAGGCGGCGGCAAAACCCCTCGGGGTCCGCGGCGGCGGCCGGCAAGGCGTCGACGCGGAGAAAGGCCTCATCGATGGAGTAGATCTCCACGTCGGGCGCCATGCTGCGGAGGGTGTCGGAGACCCTCCTGGAGAGGTCCTCGTAGAGGGGGAAGTTCGAGGAGAAGACCTCCACGCCGAAATGCCTGAACCGGCCCTCTTCTTTGAAATAGGGTGCCCCCATGGGGACGCCCAGGGCCTTCACCTCGGCGGAGCGGGCTATGACACAGCCGTCGTTGTTGGATAGGACCGCCACGGGGCGGGATTCGAGGTCGGGTCTGAAGAGCCTCTCGCAGGAGGCGTAAAAGTTGTTGCAGTCGCAGAGAGCGAACATGATCTGACACTCCCGGAAAGCGTGATCCCGTAAAAGATTACTATAAGAATACACCTTCCGGGATATATTGACAAGCCTGTCGGGTTACTCCGAGGGCCGTTCCTCCTGGTAGTGCCGGTTGGCCGCTTCGGTCATGGAGATCAGTTCAGGCCCCTTGTCCCCCAGGGGATCCCCGGCCAGGGCGAGGAAATAGAGCGGTCCGTCGCCGTCGGCGCTCCTGCCGAGGAAGACCGCCATCCGTTCGTCGCCGAGGACCTCGGATACGCCCGGGAAAGCGTCCCTTATGATGGCCGACAGGGTCTCCAGGTCGACCGATCCCTTCCTGAAAGCCAGGTGGACCGCCTGCACTCTTTCCCCGCCGAGGTAATCCAGGGTGACCCTCGACAACCCTTCCTCGCCGGAAATGTCGTACCACTCGACGGAGCCTTCGGAGCCGTCGGGGGCGCCCAGGCTTTCCATCACTTCCGCCCGGGTGGTCAGGAGCCCCGCGCCGGCCGAGTTCCACTCCCTGAGGGAGATCGCCCCGAAGGCGGCGTCGTGCGGAAGGGACAGGAGGAGGAGAACGGCCAGGTATCTCATTATGTTCAAATTGTTCATTCACTTCTTTCGCGATAGAGTTACAATACAGGGCGGCCGCCACATTACGGCCGGGTACTTCAAGGGTCAAGACTAGCACGTCAAGGCGGGTTCCGAAAGGTTTTAAAAATTGGGGGTTCTCCCATGGCTGTTATTATGTATAATGCATAACTGTATTTACTCCGAGCCCGGCCGTCTTGCCGGGGGCGCGTTCATGTCCTGTATCGCTTCGGCGATCTTGAAAGATCTGGAATAGGGGGGTGAGGCGTGTGGTAATTTTTGTCCTTTCCGTTGCCGCCTACCTGTTGCTGGCTTGGAGTGGTGGAGGCATCGACCCCATCGAAGCGGGGATAGCGGTGGCCCTGGGGGGTGTCATGGCCGGCCTTGCGAGGGCCTGGAACCCGGGCAGGTCCTGGACCTTGGCCGGGTTGAACCCACTGCGCTGGGTCAAGTTCATCCTGTTCCTCGCATTTCCCTTCCTCTGGGGGATGACCAAGGCCAACGTGGACGTGGCCTACAGGGTGATAACGGGCAAGATCCGCCCCGGCATCGTCAGGATCGATTCCGGGTTGAAGGGGAGCCTGGCCCAGGCCATGCTGGCGAACTCCATCACGCTGACGCCGGGCACGCTTACCGTCGACGTCGATGATTCCGGCGAGACGGGGGTCTACTACATCCACTGGATCAACGTGACCGATGAGGACCCGTCCGAGGAGAGCGTCTATGGCTCCTTCGGGAGATGGGCGAGGAGGGTTGCCGGATGATCATTTCCTATTTCGCCTGGGCGGCGGCGGTGACGGGTTTTTGCGCGCTCGCCATGGTGGGCAGGCTCATCGCGGGGCCTACCGTTCCCGACAGGGTGGTGGCCCTTGACTCCATCAACACCATGGTTATAGCCCTCATGATCATACTTTCGCTAGTCTACGATTCGGTGATAATGGTCGACGTGGCCATCGTTTACGCCGCCCTCTCCTTCGTGGGGACCATGTTCATCGCCCGCCATGTCGAGGGGGGTGTCTAGCCTTGGAGAAAGCGGCCCTTATCCTCCTCACGATAGGCGTGTTGTTCAACTTCCTCGGCACGGTGGCCCTTTACCGCTTCCCCGATGTCTACACCCGCCTTCACGGGACGACCAAGTGCACCACCTTCGGCTCGATATTCACCTCGGCGGCGGTCGTGGTCTACGCCCTCCAAATGTACCTGCGGACCGGCGAGGGGCGTTTCACGACGCTCTCGGTCCACGTGGTCCTGGCCATCCTCGCCCTTCTCATATCGAACCCCACCGGGGCCCACGCCATAGCCCGCGCTGCCCACAGGAGCGGTGTGCTTCCCAAGTACGCCGTGGTGGACAGACTGGCCGAGGACCATCGAAAGAAAGGCGGTGTTTCGGCATGAACGGTTACGCCCACATGGCGGTCCTGGCCATCATCGTCATCGCGGCCTTTTACGCCGTCTGGTTCCGGGACCTTCTTTCATCGGTCATCTCGCTGGCGGTCTTCAGCCTGCTGCTGGCCCTCGAGTACTTCATGCTCCAGGCCCCCGACGTGGCCATTGCCGAAGCGGCCATCGGGGCGGGGCTGAGCACCGCCATTTACATCATCGCCCTCAGGGCGTGCAAGGCCCTGAAGAGCCCAAGGGGGGGTGAGGGGCGATGAAAAGGCAAGTCCTTTTCGTCGTGGCAGTCCTCGTCGTCGCCGGGGTCTTCCTGGGCGCCCTGGCCAGGATACACCCCTTTGGGGACACCACAAGGGCCCCCATGGACGATTACTACCTTGAGAACGCCCAGCGGGAACGCTCCGTGAACAATGTCGTCACTTCGATAGTCTTCGATTACAGGGGTTTCGACACCCTGGGCGAGGCGGCGGTGCTTTTCACGGCGGTCTGCTCCGTGCTCGCCCTTTTCCGTGAGGGGAGTGAGAAAAGATGAACCCCCTTTCCGTCGTCGTCAGGACCATCTGTGATATTTTCGCCTGGTTCCTGGGCATCTTCGGAGCCTACGTCATCATCCACGGTCACATCTCCCCCGGCGGGGGTTTCCAGGGGGGGGCTGTGGTAGCCACCATGGCGGCCCTTCTTCTCGTCGCCTACGGCGGGAAAAAGGTTCTCTCCTTCGTGAGGCCCGGCATATACACCGGCATGGAGGCGACGGGGCTGCTGGTTTTCATAACCGCCGGATTCCTCGGCATCGGGACTACCTTCTTCTATAACTTCCTGGCGGGCCAGGGTGGGCTTTTCGGTTCGGTGGTCCCCCTGGGGCCCAACAGCGGGATCCTCAACAGCGCCGGCACCATATCACTGATGAACATGGCCGTGGGCCTGGAGGTCGTCAGCGGGCTCTCCCTGATATTGATCTACATGTTCAAGGGTATCCGCCTTTTCGAAGGCCGCGAGGGAAGGAGTGAGAGAGGCCATGACCGGTAACGCCCCCTTCCTCGTGGTGGGAGTCATTTTCCTGCTGGGGCTGTACGCCATACTCACCGAGAGGAACCTCATCAAGATAGCCATCGGGATATCTCTCCTGGAGGCCTCGGCCAACCTTCTCCTCATCGTCCTCGGGTACCGGACCGGCGGTTCCGTCCCGATATTCACACTGGCGGGGGATGTGGGGACCATGGTCCTTCCCACCCCCCAGGCGTTGACCCTCACGGCCATCGTTATCGGGCTGGCTACATCGGCGCTGCTCCTTTCGCTGGTCATGCTGCTTTACCGACATTACGGCACGCTCGACGTCCGCGAGATCAGGAGGCTGAGGGGATGAACTGGCAGATGCATCTTCCTGCGCTGGCCCTGGCCGTGCCCCTCCTTGGTGCCTTCCTCTCCCTGGTCGTCGGCCTCGGTGGGCGATACCTGCGCAACGCGTGGATGGTTTGCGTCTCCATCGCCACCACCGCGATCTGCATCATGCTGCTCCAGAGAGTCCTCGCGGGGGGGACGATGGTTTACGTGATGGGGGCCGAATCCTGGAACTTCACCCTTCCTTCGGGTCTCAGCTGGCCCATCAGGATCATCATCCAGGTCGACGCCTTCAGCGCCTTCATGGCGGCGACCAGTTCCATAGCCGCCCTCGCCGGTGCCTTCTTCTCCCTCCGCTTCATGGACAAGTTCACCGGTCTCGAGAAGTTCTCCGCCCTTTACTTCCTGCTGGTCACGGGGATGCTGGGCATGCAGATCACCGGTGACCTTTTCAACTTCTTCGTGTTCCTGGAGATCGCTTCGGTGGCTTCCTTCGGGCTCATCGCCTTCTGGAGGGATCGTCCCGAGGCGGTGGAAGCCTCCTTCAAGTACATGGTGGTCTCCACCGTGTCGGCCATGTTCGTGCTTATCGCCGTCGGGTTTCTCTACGGCCGGTACAACGCCGTCAACATAGCGGCCGTCGCCAGGATGCTCCACATGGGCTACGCCGAGAAGATCGCTCTGGTCTTCCTCGTCGTGTCGCTGGCCATGAAGAGCGGCGCCGTCCCCATGCACATGTGGACCCCCGACGCCTACGCCGAGGCCCCGGCGGGGGTCACCTGCCTGCTGGTCGCCGTCAGCCAGGCGTCGCTCTACGGCCTTTTCCGGGTCTGCTTCACCCTCTACGGCGTGACCGCCGGGAGCGTCGTGATCCCCTGGACGATAATCATCATGGGCGTCCTCTCCATGTTCATCGGGGTCACCATGGCGGTCATCCAGAAAGAGATGAAACGGCTCATGGCCTATCATTCGGTCTCCCAGATAGGCTACATCCTGTTGGCCCTGGGTGTGGGCCTCCTCTCGCTCAAGGACCCCCAGGCCATGGCCGATTACGGTTTCACCGCCATGAAGGGCGGCATATTCCACATCCTCAACTACACCATGTACAAGGGCCTGCTCTTCCTCAGCGCCGGCGCGGTCTTCTACTCGGCTGGCACCCGTGACCTCAACGAACTGGGTGGGCTGGCCAGGAACATGCCCCAGACGACCTTCATGTTCGTTATCGCCGCCGCCGCCATCGCGGGCCTTCCGCCCTTCAACGGGTTTGTCTCGAAACTGTTGATATACCAGACGACCTTCGCCGTCTACCCACTGCTGGCCGTGGCGGCCCTGGTCACCTCGGTGCTTACGCTGGCCTCCTTCGTCAAGGTCTTCCAGACCGCTTTCCTCGGCCCCGCAAGGAAGACCTTTGAAAAGGTCGTGGAAGTGCCGGCGTCCATGCTTTTGGGGATGGCCGTACTCACCCTGGTCATCGTGGTGCTCACGCTCTTCCCGGGCTGGACCCTCTCGCACCTTGTCGAACCTGCCGCCAAAGCCCTGATCGACCAGTCAGGCTACATTTCCGCCGTCATGGGAGGTGGTCTGTAATGTGGGAAAAGGTCTATTCGGGTTTCGGCTACTGGGACGTGTACCTCTGGCTCCTTTTCTTCGCTATAGCCTCGGCCGTCGTCCTGTTCATCCGGTCCAAGGGGCGCAGCGATTACAAGGAAGGCACCGAGCAGGATGAAATATTCTACGGCAGCAACATCGTGCCCGAGGACGGCGGCGACATAGCAGTCCCCGCCGCCTCGGCCTACTGGGGGTTCGTGGAGGCCCTCAAACCTTATTACAACTGGCTGATCGAACTCCACACCGGCATCGCCAGCGAATACGTCGGCTACTTCATGCTCACCTTGGCCGTCGTAGCGGTGCTGGTCCTTCTTTAGGGGGTGGGACGATGAATCTGGAACGCTACCTTGACATACTGACGAAGTCCATCTGGGTCTTCCACTGCAACAGCGGGTCCTGCAACGGCTGCGATATCGAGATCGTGGCGTCCATAACACCCAGGTATGACATCGAGCGCTTCGGCATGAAGCTGGTGGGTTCTCCCCGCCACGCCGACGCGCTGCTCGTGACCGGCCCCGTGACGAAGTACATGACCGGCCGGCTGCGGAGGATCTATGCCCAGATGCCCGACCCCAAGGTGGTCATCGCCGTGGGGAACTGCGCGGGCTCGGGCGACGTCTTCTACAAGTCCTACAACCTGGACGGCCCGGTGGACAACATCATACCCGTCGACGTCTACGTCCACGGGTGTCCCCCCAGGCCGGAGGCCATCATCGAGGGCGTCGCCAAGGCGGTGCTGAAGCTCGAAAAGCTGAAGGAGTCCCTCGCGAAGGCAGGTGCCGCGAAATGAGCCCCCACCGAAGAAGTTACACCGATGAATACCTGGACCCCGAGAAGGTCCTCTCGCTGCTGAAGAAGAAGTTCCGCAAGACCTCCGACGACATGGTGTTGCGGGAACACAGGGGGGGTGCGGCCAACGGCGGTTCCTACCAGTGCCTGTGGGTGCGGGTGGAGAAGCACCGTTTCCTGGACATGGTGGACACCCTGATGGAGATCGACTTCCCCCACTTCCAGATAACCTCCGGCGACGACATCGGCGACGCGATCGAGCTGAACTATCACTTCTCGATCTTCCGCAGCGTCGGCCGGGGCAAGAGGCTTGGCGTCACCGTCTCCGTCGTCGTGCCCAAGGACGACCTCGTGATGCCCTCCCTCTGGGAGAGGATCCCCGGGACGGAGTACAGCGAAAGGGAGATCCGTGAGATGTTCGGCGTGGACTTCGACGGGCTGCCCAACAAGGGCCTGGTCTTCCTCCCCGAGGACTGGGACGAGGACATCAAGCCCTGGCGCAGGGACGAGACCGGCCCGAAGCCGGAAGACATCAGGGAACTCTCCTAGGAGGTGCCTCCTATGGCGCAAGGAACGAACAAAACCTATAAAGTGCCCATCGGGCCCGTTCACGTCGGCCTCAAGGAACCCATAACGGCTTGGCTCGATGTCGACGGGGAGCGTATCAAGGACGCGACCATCCGGCCCGGCGCCATCCACCGGGGCATCGAGTTCATGGCTCGCGAGCGCAACCCCATCCAAGTCATCTATCTGGCCGAACGGATATGCGGGATATGCTCCTTCTCCCATATCGTGGCCTTCACCCGGGCCGTGGAGGACGCCACAGGCATCGAGGTGCCGGCCAGGGCCCAGTACATAAGAGCCATCGTACTGGAACTTGAGAGGATCCACTCCCACATACTGTGGGCCGGGGTGGCCTGCTACACCTTCGGCTACGACTCGGCCTTCAACCTGGGGATGATCCTGAGGGAGAAGGTCATGGACGTGCTGGAGGCCCTGACGGGCAACCGGGTCAACTACGGGACCGGCACCATCGGCGGCGTCCGCAGGGACATCACCCCGTCGGTGGAAAAGGTCATCCGGGACATGATCGCCTTTTACAAGAACGAGTTCGGCGTGTTTTACGATGTAGTCACCGACGACCCCATCGCCAAGGCCAGGATGCGCGACGTGGGCGTCCTCACCGGCGAGGATGCGGTCACCCATTGCGCCCTGGGCCCCACCGCCAGGGGTAGCGGCCTCAGGGTGGACCTCCGGTGGTCCTCCCCCTACGAGGCCTACTGCGACATGGACGTCAAGCCCGTCGTCCCCCAGGACTATACGGGGGAGGTCCGGGGCGACGTCTTCGACCGTTTCCTAGTTAGGGTATTGGAGGTATACCAGTCCCTGGAGATAATCGAGAACGCCCTGAACGGTCTCCCCACGGGCGACCTCATGTGGGAACCCAAACTGACCAAACTGCTTAGTTTCTTAAAACAGGCCGACGGGACCGGCCTCAGTTCCATCGAGGCCCCCCGGGGGGACGACACCCACGCCATAAGGCTCACCGGTGGCGAGGATAACGTCACCTGGTGGAAGGTCCGCGCCCCGACCTACTCCAACGCCGTCTCGTGGCCCATCATGTTCCGGAATAACGAACTGGCCGACTCGCCGCTCATCATCAACAGCATCGACCCCTGCATTTCCTGCATGGAGCGCATGGTGGTCACCGACCGGTCCTCCGGCCATGAGCAGGTCGTGACCAGGTCCGAACTGGTCGAGCGGTGCCGCGAAAAGACGAGGAGGTTGATGGGACGATGACCCTTCTTCAATTCAAGGTGGTCGCGGGAGCAGCCCTGCTGTTTTTCGCGCTGCTCCTCTCCCTGCTCTTCGAGGGGGTCGACAGGGTGGTCCACGCCCGGATGCAGCTGCGGCTCGGCCCGCCGGTCTTCCAGCCCTTCTACGACGTCCTGAAGTTGCTGGGCAAGGAGAACATAGTGCCCCGCAGGGCCATACCCTGGGCTTTCAACGGGGCACCCTGGGTCTCGGCCGCCGCGGCGATGATGATCCTTCTTTACGTCCCCATGGGTTCGCTCCCCCCGATACTGGCGGCGAGCGGCGACCTGATCCTGATCCTCTACCTGCTGGGCCTGTCGGCAGTGGCCATGGCCGTGGGCGGTTTCGCCAGCGGTTCCACCTACGCCAACGTGGGCGCCCAGCGGGAGATGACCCTCATGATGAGCTACGAACTCCCCCTGGCGGTGGTCATTGTCACGCTGGCCTGGTTCTCCTACCGGACGGGCATGCCCGGCGAACCCTTCAGCCTCGAGACCTTCGTGGGGATGCCTGTCTGGAGCGTCGTGGGCTGGACGGGTCTCTTCGGCCTGGTCTGCCTCCTGGCGGCCCTCCTGGCCGTGGTTCCCGCCGAGGTGGGGAAGGTGCCCATGGACATAGCCGAAGCCAAGACGGAGATCCTCGAGGGGCTCATCTGCGAGTATTCCGGCCGCAACCTGGCCATGTTCAAGCTGACCTTCTCCCTGAGGACGCTGGTCATGTGCTCGGTGGTGGTCTCCCTCTTTTTCCCCTGGACCATCGGCCTCCGGTTTGGGCTCGAGGGGCCGATGCTCTTCCTGGCGGACTTCGCCTTCTTCTGGGTCAAGGTCTTTTTGCTTCAGATCATCGGCGTAACGACCATAAGGACGGCCTTCGGGCGGTTCAAGATATGGCAGGCCTCGCAATTCTACTGGTTCCATATCGCCGGCCTGTCCCTGGCCGGTATGGTGCTGCTGTCCCTCGACGTGATCCTTTAAGGGGGGGTTGAAATGATCAACAGGATGATGATCCAGTTATTCAGGCAGTGGAGCGAGGACCCGGCTACCAACCCCTTCCCCGTGGCCCACATGCCCGACAGCCTTACCGAGGCTCTCAAGGCTGCCGCCGAGGGCAAACTGGAACTTAACGACCCTGTCCAGGTGCCCGAGGGGTTCCGGGGGCGCATAGGGTACGACAAGAAGACCTGCATCGGCTGCAGGCTCTGCATTAAGGTCTGCCCGGCCCACGCTATCGATTACCTTGAGGAGGAGAAGAAGGTCCTTTTCCACATGGACCGCTGCTGCTTCTGCGCCCAATGCACCGAAATATGCCCCGTGCATTGCATCTGGATGACCGACGAGTTCGCCTTCGCCTCCTACGAGCGCAAGAAGGAGGTCGTGACGGACTCGGGTAAAAGGCCTTCCGACGAGAAACCCGGGGAGCCTGAAGAGACAAAGGGCGTTAAAGAGCAAAAAGAGCCAAAAGGTGCTGAGAGCGCCGCGGAAACCGAAGGCGGCGGCGGGACCGCCGATGCGGGGACGGCCACGTACCATATCGACCCTGACAAGTGCATCGGCTGCACCCAGTGCTCCAGGGTCTGTCCTGTCCAGGCCATTTCGGGCGCGCCCAGGGAGAAGCACGTCATCGACGAGGAGAAGTGCATAGGTTGCGCGGCCTGCGCGGAGGTCTGCCCCGTCAAGGCCATCAGCCCCAGGTAGGGGGGAAGGGCGGCGCCCCATGGGAAAGGTACTGGTGATCTTCACCGGGGGCACCATAGCCAGCGCTTTCCTGGGCGAGAGAAAGGGGCCGGACGCCTCGGCCTCGAGGGCCCTGCACGAGAGCATCTCCTCCTTCTTTGCCGGGAAGAACATGGAAGTGGAATGCCTCGAACCCTGGGGGATACCGGGGCTCGACAGCTCGAACCTCGACCCCGGCCACTGGCTGGAGATGACCCGGGCCATCGACGGGGCCGTAAGGGAGGGCGTCGAAGGGATCCTCATCCTCCACGGCACCGACACCATGGCTCACACGGCGGCCTGGCTCAGCCTCTGCTTTTCCGGCGTCGGCATACCGGTGGTCCTCACCGGCAGCCAGCTCACCCTGGACTACACCCCCGAGGACGTCACGGTGAACCTGCGGGGTGCCGCCCAGGTGGTCTGTTCCGACCTGACGGGTGTCTGGATCTACTGTAACTGGAAACTCATCCAGAGCAACAGGGCCCACAAGGCGAGGGCGCAGCACCCCGACGCCTTCGTCCCCGTGGGGGGGATGCCCCTTTACTTCGCGCCGGAGTGGGCGAGGGGCGAAGGGATAGCGGAAATGCCCCACCCCAGGGGGAGGACCCCCGACCCCCTCAAAAAGATCCTGGCGATGACCCCCGACGAGGCGCGGCGGTCAGGAAAGGGCATCCGGTGGCTCTTCATCTCACCGGGGTCGGCCACGCCACCGGCGGGCGACGAGAAGATCCTGGCCCTGTTGGGTTTCGGAGCGGGCAACGCCCCCACCTCACTTCTCGAGTCCGTGGCGGCCGCTTACCCCGAAGGGGCCAGGCCCCTGGTCATAGCCTGCAGCCAGGCCGAGGGCGACGTAAAGGACCCGGGCGCCTATCACGATGTGGGTATGGCCTATCTCGCCCAGAAGGGTTTCGAGGTCTGGGGCCAGATGGACTACCCCCTGGAGTTCATCCACGCCCTGGGCTGCTTCGCCCTCATGGCTTACCCTTCGGACCCTGGGAGGATCCTGGGCAAGTTCCTCCGGAAATACTAAAAAAAGGCGAAAAAACGGCCCGACAAGAGGTCCGCTAGATCAGGCCGTAGTGGGAAAGCCTTTTTTTGACCTCGTCCCTGCCCAGGAAGGCGGCCACGTGGAATATCCCGGGGCTGACCTTGCGGCCCGTGAGGGCCCAACGGAGCGGCATGGCCACGTCCTTCATCTTCAGACCCTTCCCATCGCACCAGGCCTTGGCCATCACTTCCAGTTCCTCCGGTGACCATGAGGGGAAGGAAAGCATGGCGGTGAAGAAACCCTTGAGGGTCCCCCTGCGTTCCCCGTCGATATCCTCCCCGCCCCAGCGCTTTTTCACAGCCTCGAAGGAGAGGAAGTAGTCGGTGTACTCCGCCAATTCCCTGAAGGTTCGTCCCCGCCCTTCCAGGAGGTCCAGGACCCCCGCCAGCCATTCCTCGCTCCGCGACCCCGGGTCCAGGCCCGCCTCCTCCCAGAAGGGGAAGGTGTGCCGAGCCCTCTCCAGGGGGGGCATCATGGCTATGTGAGCCTGGTTAACGAAGTTCAGCTTGTCCATGTCGAAGACGGACGCCTTCTTCGTAACCCTCGTCAGGTCGAACATCCTCACGGCCTCCTCCCGGGTGAATATCTCCCGGTCGTCCCCGGGGTTCCACCCCAGCAGCGCGAAGTAGTTGAAGAGCGCGTCGGGGTGGTAGCCCATGTCGCGGTACTCGTAGACGCTGGTGGCACCGTGCCTCTTGGATAGTTTCTTCTTGTCCTTGCCGAGGATCATCGGCAGGTGGGCGAAAAGGGGCGTCTCCCATCCCAGGGCCTGGTAGAGGAGGAGCTGCTTGGGTGTGTTCGAGATATGGTCCTCGCCCCTGACCACGCAGGTTATCTCCATCAGGTGGTCGTCGACGACGACGGCGTAGTTATAGGTGGGGAAGCCGTCGCTCTTTATAAGGACGACGTCCTTCAGGGTGTCGCTTTCCATCTCGATGTGCCCGTAGACGAGGTCGTCGAAGGCCACCGTCCTGCCCTTGGGGACGGAGAAGATGACAGCCTCGCCCTCGCAGTAGGCCTGCCCCGACCTTACCAGGTCGTGGGCGTGGCGGAGGTAGATCTCCCTTCTCTCGGACTGCCTGTAGGGACCGTGGCTTCCCCCCACGTCGGGGCCCTCGTCCCAGTCGAGGCCCAGCCAACTGAGCCCCTGGAGTATCGTCCTCTCGTGCTCCTCGGTGGAACGGGCCAGGTCCGTGTCCTCGATGCGCAGGATGAAGGAGCCGCCGATGTGGCGGGCCCAGAGCCAGTTGAAGAGGGCCGTGTGAGCCCCCCCGATGTGGAGGGCCCCCGTGGGACTGGGAGCGAAGCGTACCCTGGTGTTCGAAGTCATTACCTGTTCATCCTTCCCTGATGGTATCCTATCCGGTAGCATTGGGGTCGAACAGCAGTATACCCCAAAAAACCCCGACGAAGGAGATGCCGCTGATGCCGGAAAGGACGGTACTTCTCGTGGACGGCCACGGGCTCGCCTTCAGGGCTTTCTTTGCCCTGCCCGAACTGAACGCGCCCGACGGCACCCCTACAAACGCCCTCCTGGGGTACGCCAACATGCTCCTCAGGACCCTGGAGGAACTGAAGCCCGACCTCGCCGCCGTCGTCTTCGACGCTCCGGGGCCCACCTTCCGGCACGAGGCCTACGAGGCCTACAAGGAGGGCCGGCAGCCGACACCGGAGGAATTCAAGGCCCAGGTGCCCCTCATCAAAGAATTTTCCAGGGACCTGGGTCTTTCCGTGGTGGAAAGGGCAGGCGTCGAGGCCGACGACGTCATAGCCTCGACGGCTCTCTCGGCCGCCGGAAAGGGCTACCGCGTGGTCGTCCTCACGGCCGACAAGGACATACTCCAGGTCCTGGGCGAAAACCTTCAGGTGATGCGCCCCGTAAAGGGCGTCAGCGAGTTCCGCCTCTGGGACCCTGAGAGCTTCCGCGGTGACTACGGCTTCGCCCCCGCCGCCATGGCCGACTACCTGGCCATGGTGGGCGACAGCGTGGACAACGTCCCCGGGATAAAGGGCGTCGGCGACAAGACCGCCAGGGCCCTCCTGGCCGAACACGGCTCCTTGGAGGGCATCTACGGGCACCTCGAAGGGATGAAGCCCGGCCTCCGGAAGAAACTGGAGGAGGGCCGGGAGACGGCCTACTCCAGCCGGGAGCTCACCAGGCTCCGCCTCGACGAGCCCATGGCCGAAGGGGAGCTTCGCCGGGGGGAGATGAAGAGGGAGGAGCTGGCCGCCTTTTTCGGGCGTTACGCCCTGAAAAGCCTGGCCCAGCGGCTCCTGGGAGGGTCAGCCCAGGCGGCGCCGGTCCCTTCGTCCCCGAAGGCAGCGGCCGATCTTCGCGAGGGAACCCTGGAGGAACTGCTCTCCGGGGATGAACTGGCCCTCGGGTGGGCCGGGGGGGGCGATTACCCCCAGGACTTTTCCATCCAGGAGTTTTGCCTTTGCTCCCCGGACGGCCTCTTCTGGAAGGGCGCCGCCGACGGCCCGGCCGTGGAAAAACTGGCGCGGTGGGCCCAGCGGGGCCAGGTCACCACGAGCGGCTACAAGGAACTTTGCGCCGCGGCGCCGTCGCTGCTGCCCGAGCCGGGGAGGGTCTGGGACGCGCGCCTGGCGCACTACGCCCTGCACCCCGAGGTCAAGGACCGGTCGTCCTACGGTCCCTCGCCGGGGGAGACCATGGCCCTCTGGGAGGCCCGGGAAAGGCTAAACCCACAGCTCCTCTCACTGGGCCTGGAAAAGGTGATGGCGGACATCGACACCCCCCTATGCCAGGTCCTGGCCTCCATGGAGAGGCGGGGCGTCCGGGTGGACAAGAGGCAGCTTTCGGACCTCGAGGAGGAACTCGACCACCGCACCGGCGAGATATCCACCCAGGTAGACGCCCTGGTCGGCGACCACGTGAACCTCAACTCCACGAAGCAGGTCGCCTGGCTTCTTTTTGAAAAGCTGGGCTACCCGCCCGTAAAAAAGATAAAAACCGGCTTTTCCACCGACGTCTCGGTCCTGGAGGAACTGGCGGCCCTCCCCTTAAGCGACGACGGGGTCCCCAGGATGCTGCTGGAGTACCGGGAGATCGCCAAGGTCATCTCCGGCTTCATCCAGCCCCTTCTGCGCCAGACCGATCCTGTCACCGGGAGCGTCCACACCACCTTCGAGCATACCGTCACCGGGACGGGCCGCCTCAGCAGCCGGGACCCCAACCTCCAGAACGTGCCGACCTTCGGCAACTGGGCGGGCAGGCTCCGCCGGGCCCTGAAACCCCGCGGCGAGGGCAACCAGTTCCTGGCGGCGGACTACTCCCAGGTGGAACTGAGGATCCTCGCCCATATTTGCGGCGAGGAGCGCCTCAAGGAGGCCTTCGCCCAGGGGCGCGACATCCATGCCGAGACGGCCTTCTGGATATTCGGCGGCAGCGGCGAGGTCACCCCCGAGCACCGGCGGATGGCCAAGGTGGTCAACTTCGGCCTCCTCTACGGCATGGGCGTCCACGGCCTATCCCAGAGGATGGGCATAAGCCGCGAGGAGGCTGCGGCGGTCATCGGCCGGTACTTCGCGGCCTTCCCCAGGGTCAAGGATTACATGGAGAACTCGGCCCGTGAGGCCAAGGAGCGGGGATACACGAGGACCCTCTTCGGAAGGATACGCCCCCTCTCGGAGGTCTCCACCGTCGAGGGGAGGGGACCGGGCGCCCTGGAAAGGGTGGCCGTCAACACGCCCCTCCAGGGCACCGCTGCCGACATATCCAGGATAGCCATGGTGCGCTACCATCACTCCGCGGCCCGGGCGGGCCTGGAAGCCCCGCTGGTGCTCCAGGTGCACGACTCGCTGGTGGTGGAGTGCCGCCCCGGCCAGGAGGAGGCCGTGACGGCGCTGCTCCGGGAGTCCATGGAAGGGGCCGCCGACCTGTCGGTCCCCCTGGCCGTCCATATCAAGGGCGGCGCCACCTTCGAGGAAATATGAGGAAAAGCCTTTGACAGCACCGGTAAGGGAACGTATCATTGGACACGCTGCGAAATTCACAAAAAATGTCCCGCCCCAAGGCCTAAGGAGGAAGATATAACGTGATAATGCAGGCTCTCAGGACAAAAACCCGCGTGATCATGCTCGTGGTGGTCGTGGTCTTCGTGGTATCCCTTTTCGCCATGTACATAACCAGGGGCGGCGGGCCCTCCCGCCACACCGAAGGCGAGAGGGACTTCGCCGTGGCCGTTGTGGACGGCGAAAGGGTCATGGCTTCCCAGGTGGTCGCCGGTGTGAGGGACTACGTCCAGCAGACGGGGCAGTCGGACCTTTCGCCCGAGTCCATCGCCCTCATGCGCAACCAGGTCCTGCAGAACATCGCCCTGGGACACATGCTCGAGAAGGAAGCGGCGAGGCAGAAGATCGAGCCCTCCCGGGAGGATATCGACGCCGCCGTCAAGCGGATAGAGAAGCAGTTCCCGACGAAGGAAGCCTTCCAGCAGTACATGGACAGCAGCGGCATCAAGATGAAGGCCCTCCAGGAGCGCATCGCCGCCCAGCTGTCCCAGCAGATGGTCCTCGAGGCCAACACCCCCCAGGCGGAAGTCACCGACGAGGAGGCCCGCGCCTTCTACGACCAGGCCAAGGAGGTCTACTTCCGCCACCCCGCCGGGTACAACGTCCTTTACGCACGCTTCGGCGAGGCCGATAAAGCCGAAGAGGCCCGAAAGGCGCTAGCCGGCGGAGGCAAGTGGGACGATGTCATGAAGGGCAGCGAGGGCGCCGTCCAGGATTTCACCCCCGCGGGAGAGCCCGCCTTCGTCGCCGAGAGGGAGTTCACCGAGGGTGACCTCAAGGGTATAGCCGACACGCCCCTCGGCAAGGTCTCAAAGGCGCTGACCCTGGGCGAGGGTAACGTGGTCATCGTCGTCAAGGAGAAAAAGCTGGAGGAGAAGATCGTCCCCTTCGAAGAGGCCAGCGCCGACGCCAGGGAGATGGTCGCCTACCAGAAGAAGCGGGCCGGCCAGGGCGAGTACCTCCAGGGGCTGCTCACCGAGGCCGGCATCCAGGTGCTGGCCCCGGAGTTCTTCGAGGCGCCGGCCCCGGCTCCGACGGGTGACGAGGGGGAAGGGACCACCGAAGAGGGCGCGTCCCCCGAGGGCGGAGAGGAGGAACCCTCCGGAGAGTGACGGAGGAGAGGACTTTTTTCTTGACACTCCCCCCGGGGGTGCCTAGAATAGACCGCGCGTAAACGCACAGGGTGGGATGGCCGAGCGGCTGAAGGCACTCGCCTGCTAAGCGAGTAGGGGGGCTTAAACCTCTCTCCAGGGTTCGAATCCCTGTCCCACCGCCATAGGGCCCCAGGCATCGCGCGCCGGTAGCTCAATTGGATAGAGCATCGGACTACGGATCCGAAGGTTACGGGTTCGACTCCTGTCCGGCGCGCCATAAAATGACGAAAGACGCCCCCTTTGGGGGGCGTCTTTTTTATTCCTGCAACCTTTTTACATCGATGATCCTGTCGAAGCGGAAGGTCCGGCTCTCCCCCCGGAGCGTGCACCAGGCTTCGAGCATGGTCCTGCCGGAGACCCTGACCAGGCCCGTGGGCTTGATGAGTCTCTGGGTCACCTCGCCGCTTCCGCTCTGGTAGGTGATGAACACCGACCCGGAGTTCTCGCAGGCTTCCCTGATGGCGTCGAAACCAGGGGGCCAGCGCAGGGGGACCGCGCTCCCCTCGAGGGCCGCCAGGGATCGGAGGGAGTAACTCCTCTCGAAGGGACCGTATTCCATCTCCCTCGCCGGGTCGATCTCCCGGAGGCAGCTCAGGAAGACCCCCATCGCCGCCAGCGAGTCGTCAAGGGCCCTGTGGCCGCGCCCCTGTTCCACCCCCAGGGAACGGGATAGCTCACCCAGGCGGTAGCTGGCCAGCCCGGGGAAGACCACCGGCGCGATACGGCAGGTGTCGAAGAGGTCGTTCAGGGGGGCCTCCAGGAAGCGCTCCCGGAGGACCGTCTCGATGAAGCCCATGTCGAAGGGGGCGTTATGGATGACCAGGGGCCTGGCGCCCATGAAGACCATCAGCCTGGCGACGGCCTCCGGGGGGCTTGGGGCGCCACGGACCATCCTGTTGTCGATGCCGTGGATGGCCGTCAGGGCGCGGCTTATCCTCACTCCCGGGTCGACCAGGGTCTCGAAGGTGTCGATGATAGCGTCTCCTTTGAAGACGACGGCCCCGACTTCGACCACCCGGTCCGCCAGGGGGTCAAGCCCAGTGGTCTCCAGGTCCAGCGCCGTGAACTCCGTCTCCCAGACCTTTACCGAAGGGTCCGTTTCGGCCATACCTCGCACCCCCTGCCGGATCCGTTTCCTTTAACGAGCGCTATTCCTCCCCAAGTATAAACCACGGATTGGGGATCCCGTCACCGCCCGGCCACGCCCCTATTTGCGGTCCGGCTCTTCCTTGCCCTTTCTTTTGATGTATGATATACGAAACCGAAGGCAGGAGCCCAACGGATACCGGCCGGTTCACTATTCAGAGGTGATACGCGTGCCCCAGGAACAGAACTCAAACGGCCAGTTCCAGTTCAGGCTGGGGGACCTCCTCGTCAGCTCGGGCCTCCTCTCCCAGGAGGTCCTGGAGAGGGTCCTCTCGGAACAGAAGTTCTCCAAGAAGAGGCTTGGCGAGATACTGGTCGCCAAGCAACTGTTGACGGAACGCCAGTTGGCCGAGGTCCTCAGCAGGCAGCTGAAGGTCCCCCTCATATCCCTCGCCCGCTACCGCCCCATGGGCGAGGCCCTGCGCCTAGTCCCCGAGAACGTCGCCAGGAGGCTCGAGCTGGTCCCTCTGGCCATACTGGACAACAACCGGCTCATGGTGGCCATGGCCGACCCGCTCAACGTGCTGGCCATCGACGAACTCCGGCTGCTCACCGGCATGGAGGTGGAGGTGGGCATCGCCACCTCCACGGAGATTTTCCGCGACCTGGACAAGTTCTACGAGGTGCAGCTGTCCCTGGACGACGCCATGGTCGAAGTGGTGGAGTCCGCCGGGCCCGCCGACCTCGACCGCGAGGGCAGGGGCTCCAGCGCCGACGACGCCCCGGTGGTCAAGCTGGTCAACTCCATCATGGAGCAGGCCGTCCGCGAGGCGGCCTCGGACATCCACATCGAACCCTACGAGAAGGTGACCCGGGTCAGGTACAGGGTCGACGGTTCCCTCTTCGACGCCGTCGACTTCCCCAGGAAACTTCACCCCGCCGTATCCTCCAGGATAAAGATCATGGCCAACATCGACATCTCCGAGAAGAGGCGTCCCCAGGACGGCAGGATCCTGATAAAAACGTTGAACAAGAACATCGACCTCCGCGTGTCGACGCTGCCCACCATATACGGCGAGAAGGTCGTCCTCCGGCTCCTGGACCAGTCCAACGCCATGGTGGGCCTGGAAAAACTGGGCCTGGAAACCGACGACAGGGTCATCGTCGACGGCATCATTGCGGCCCCCTACGGCATAGTCCTCGTCACGGGGCCCACGGGGAGCGGGAAGTCGACGACCCTCTACTCCGTCCTGGAGAGGCTGAGCAAGCCCGAAGTGAACATCATCACCGTGGAGGACCCCGTGGAGTACACCATGACGGGTATAAACCAGATCCAGGTCAACGAGAAGGCGGGGCTCACCTTCGGCGAGGCGCTGCGCTCCATCCTCCGGCAGGACCCCGACAAGGTGATGGTCGGGGAGATACGGGACCTGGAGACGGCCCAACTGGCCGTCAGGGCTGCCCTGACGGGTCACCTGGTGCTCTCCACGCTCCATACCAACGACGCCCCCAGCGCCTCCATAAGGCTCGTGGAGATGGGGATAGCCCCCTTCCTGGTCTCGTCGTCGCTGCTGGCGGTCATCGCCCAGAGGCTCGTCCGAAAGCTCTGCGTGGAGTGCAGGCAGGAGTACACCATCCCCGACAAGACTGCCGACGACCTGGGGATCCCCAGGGGTTCCACCGCCTACAAGCCCATGGGGTGCGAGGTCTGTCGGGGGACCGGTTACAAGGGGCGCTCGGGCATCTACGAGATAATGAAGGTCGACGAGGAGATCCAGAACCTCATACTGGACGGGGCGGCGGGCCACAGGATACAGCAGGAGGCCATCCGGGAAGGCATGAGGACCCTTAGGGATTCGGGTCTGAGGAAGGTGCTCGACGGCGTCACCAGCCTGGAGGAGGTCCTCCAGGTGACCCTCAACTGAACGAAGGGGGGGGCGGAACGATGGCGATATCCCTTCAGGCGGTTCTGGCGGAGACGATCCGGAAGCAGGCCACCGATATCCACCTCGGCACGGGGCTCCACCCCACGGTGAGGATCGACGGCGACCTCCTGGCGCTGACGTCCTACGGCATCCTGAACGCCGAGGACGTCCGCTCCATGACGGGGGAGGTCCTGACCCGGAAGCAGATAGAGGAACTGGAGGAGAAGCTCGAGATGGACTTCAGCTTCACCTTCACGGCCCCCACGGGAGAGAGTTCCCGCTTCAGGGGCAACTGCTTCTTCGAGCGGGGCAACCCCGGGATGGCCCTGAGGACGATACCGACGAAGATAAGGACCATCGCCGAACTAAAACTTCCCCCCCGCCTGGAGGAGGTCACGAAAAAGCACCGGGGGCTCTTCCTGGTGACGGGCCCCACCGGGAGCGGAAAGAGCACCACCCTGGCCTCCCTCATCCAGGAGATAAACCACACCAGGGCCTGCCACATCGTCACCATCGAGGACCCCATCGAGTACCTCCACACCTCGGTGATGGCCCTCATCCACCAGAGGGAGGTGGGGACCGACACCTGGAGCTTCGCCGAGGCCCTGAAGAGGGTCCTGAGGCAGGACCCCGACGTGATCCTCATCGGCGAGATGAGGGACCTGGAGACCATCGCCGCCGCGGTGACGGCCGCCGAGACGGGGCACCTCGTCTTCGCCACCCTTCACACCCAGGGCGCGGCCCAGACGGTGGACCGGATCATCGACGTCTTCCCCCCCTACCAGCAGCAGCAGATCCGCCAACAGCTCAGCAACGTGCTCATCGGGGCGTGCACCCAGCAGCTGATCCCCACCCCCGGCGGGGGGAGGGTAGTGGCCACGGACCTGATGTTCGCCACGCCGGCCGTGAGGAACCTCATCCGCGAGGCCAAGGTCTCCCAGATGGTGAGCGTCATGCAGACGGGCTCCTCCTTCGGCATGCACACCATGGATCAGGACCTGGCCCGCCTCGTCCGTGACGGGGTCATCCCCTTCGACACGGCCAGGGCCAGGGCCCATGACCCCAAGGACCTGGAGAGGCTGGTCTTCGAGACGGCTTTTTAACGGTTTGACGCGTCATATTGACTTGAATTCATGATATTCATATAATTGACCGACAGTATGGGTGCTATCTTAACCAACCGGGGGTGCGCTCGGTGAGGCTCAAGTACAAGGCCCGTAACCCCAAGGGCGACACGGTGAGCGGCTTCATGGACGCCGACAGCCAGGCCCAGGCCGCCGCGATCATCCGCGACCGCGGCCTGATCCCCCTTTCCCTCGAGGCCGCCACGGGGGCACGGAAGCTCTCCTTCATGGACCGCCTCAGGATGATAAGCACCGTCTCCCTGAAGGACCGGGCCGTCATGTTCCGCCAGCTTGCCACGATGATATCGTCGGGGATAAACCTGGGGTCGGCCCTGGAGATACTGGGTGAGCAGACCAAGAACCAGAGGCTCGCCGCCTCCATAAGGGAGGTCAAGAAGCAGGTCGACGGGGGCATGTCCTTCAGCGCCGCCATGCGCACCCAGAAGGTCTTCTCGGTGCTGATGGTCTCCATCGTCAGGGCCGGCGAGGAGGGGGGCGTGCTGGACTCGAGCCTGGATAGGCTGGCCACCTTCCTGGAAAAGCAGCAGGAACTGCGGTCCAAGATATACTCCGCCGTCAGTTACCCTGCCGTGGTGGTCACCTTCGCCCTGGGGGTGGTCTACATCCTCATCACCTTCATCGTCCCCCGCTTCGCCCAGGTCTTCGACTCCATGGGGATCGACCTGCCGGCGGTGACGACGGTGACCTTCAAGTTCGCCATCTGGATGAGCGAGAAGTGGTACCTCTTCCTTGCCGGTGTCGTCACCTTCATCGTGCTAATCATCCTCTTCAACAGGTTGAAGGCCACCAGGCCGATCATGGACAGGATCAAACTAAAACTGCCCGTCGTGGGCGACATCTTCTACAAGACCATCATGGCCCGGACGAATCGCACCCTCTCGGCCCTCGTCGAGGCGGGTGTCCCCATACTGATGTCCCTGGAGATGACCTCCGAGGTGGCCGGCAACTACGTCATCGAAAAGGCCTACACCGACATGCGCGAGGCGGCCCGGCGGGGGCAGGCACTGGGTGAGACCGTGGCCAGGACGAAGGTCTTTCCCATCATGGTGGCCCACATGATCACCATCGGGGAGCAGACGGGGCGGCTCGAGGAGATGCTGGGCAAAGTGGCCGACTGGTTCGAGCAGGAACTGGACGAGAAGATAAAGCGCCTCACGGCCGTCATAGAGCCCCTGCTGATCATCTTCGTCGGCGGCATCGTGGCCCTCGTGGCGTCGGCCATATTCCTGCCCATCGTGGGGGCGATCCAGGCCATGCTGTAACCCTTCACGGGCGTGGCTTTCCGGCTTTTTTCATATCTGTACAGGGGAGGGGATTGATGCTAGAATCATTCCGTTTTAAGGGCTTTCATCCATGCACCGAGAAAAAGGGAGGGCTATAGAATGAAACAGTGGCTGAAGAAAAGAAAAGCGCGGGGCTTCACCCTGGTAGAACTCCTCATCGTCATAGTCATCATCGGCATCCTGGCGGGGTCGCTGCTCCTCGTGATGGGTTCCGGGACCGACAAGGCCAACGCTACGAAGATCGCCAGCGACCTCAGGACGATCAAGGCGGCGATGCTGATGTATTACGCTGACAATGGGGAATTCAACGTAATGAATACTTCTGCGGATATGAAACCTTTTTTCGAGAAGTACGTCGATCATGTACCTGTCAACAAACTGGGTAAATATACCGTCGAGACAAATGTTGTCGGCGGAAGCGACGACGACAAAGTATTCTACGCTAAATTTGAATTCGATCAACAACCCTCAAAAATCGCTGATGCCCTCGAAAAAATTGAAGGTGTTGAGCGGAAAGGTGAAAAAGTCTTTTACTCTAGGATAGGTACGGGCGAATAATAATAACGAATAAAAGGGCCGGGGCGACCCGGCCTTTTTAAAAAGTTTTTACATTAACACCGGCTGAAAGGCTCCACCAGGCTCGGCTGGCCCGCGCTGGGGCGGTGTTCCAGCAAGACGGTGGGACGCGATTGGTCTTGTCCTTTTGCGCAATGATGGGTTATAGTATCGACGAAGTCGCCCGGTCAGGGTCTGGGCGGAGTTGATTGTGTCCATGTTCCTGGAAGGTTACCCCTTTTGAAGGGCGGTGACGGCCATAGCGCTTTTCAGGAAGAGCGTCTCGGCGGCGGGGCTTGCCCTCGGCACCGGCGCCCTCCGGTACGTCGAACTGGAGGGCTCGCCCGGGGACCTCACCGTGTCGGTCAGTTCGGAGCGCCCCATCGATGGCATGGCCATCGAGCAGGAGATGATAGCCGACGCCCACTCCCTTGAGGCCCACCTCCTGGGAATGAAAGAGTCCCTGGGAGGGCGTTGGGCCGACCCCGTCGTCATCGGCATGCCCCCCCGGGACGTGCTGCTGCGCGTCGTGGAGATGCCTTCCATGGACGCCTCCGACGCCCGGGAGGCCCTCAAGTGGGACTTCGACAAGTACTTCCCCTTCCCCTACGCCGACGCCACCTTCGACCTGGGGCCCATCAACACCCTCGGCGAGGGGGCCCGCGAGAGCGCCCGGTACGTGGTGGCCGCCTCGAGGCTCCACGTGGTGAACTCCCTGCTGGACATAGCCCGCCGTGCCGGCATAAAGGTGGCCGCCGTGGAGCCGGCCAACGTGGCCCTCTACCGATGCGCCGGCGGGAGCAATAGGGGGCCCGCCGAGGGCTCCATGGTGGTCTCCGTGGGCAGGAGCAGTTCCCAGATCGTCGTGGGCTACGGCGGCGACGGCGTGCTCTACCGCACGCTGCTGGTGGGGGGGGAGACCCTCCCCGGCCCCGGCGCGCCCTTCGCCCCCGTGGCCAGGGAGGTCTCCTCGACCTTCACCTACCTGGGGAGCCAGTTCCGGGAGATGAGGGTGGATGAGATAATCCTGGCCGGCGACTTCGCCGACCGGGGTGAACTCAAGGAGGCCATCGAGGCCGTGACGGCCGTCCCCGTCACAGTCTCCGATCCCTGGAAGGAGTGGGGCATCGTGGGAGCGCCCGAGGAGCGGGCCGGTTGGGAGGCAGCACTGGGGCTGGCCTTGAGGAGCCTGTCATGAGCCTCAAACTCGACCTGCGGCCCGTCGATTACATCGAGTCCGAAAGGAAGCCGGTGCAGCTGAAGAGGACGGCGGCGCTTGTCCTCGTCGTACTCTTCGCCGGCGTATCGCTGGTGACCCTCATCTATGGCCTGGTGGTGTCGAGAGCCCTCAGGGCCGAGAGGAGAGAGCTGCAGTCCGACATCGACAGGATGATGGTACAGACCGGCAAACTGGGCGCCGAGCTGAAGAAGGAGCAGGCCCGGTACCAGGACTTCGGCAAGGCCCTGGCCCTGCTCCAGAAGGAACTGCCCTCGGTGGAGTTCCTGGGCTCCCTGGAGCGGACCCTGCCCCCCGGCGTATGGCTCCAGAAGGCAAGCCTCTCGCCGGGCAAGGCCGCCCTTTCGGGCTTCGCCTACACCGAGAACGACGTGGTCTCCTTCGGCAGGGCCCTCTCGGAGGCCGTGGTGGTGAGTTCCGTCGGCTTCCCCGTCACGACGAGGGTCCGCCAGGAGAGCGGCGCCTCGGTTAGGTTCTCCCTGGACTGCGGCATCAGGGACATCATGTCCATCGCCGCCGACGCCTCCGAAGAAGGCGGCGGCGGTCACGGGGAGGTGGCCTCGAGATGAACCTGTCGCTGCCGCGCAAAAGGGTGGTCCTCTCCCTCTTCGGACTCCTGCTGGTCCTTTCCGTCGTCGTGGGGCAGTTCCTCTTCGCCCGGATGGTCAACGAGGAGCGGAGGCTCATCGTGGAACTGCGGACCCGCCAGAGGGTGCTCGAGGCCGACATCCAGGACAAGTCGAGCCTTCTGCAGGCCTACAAGAGGACCAATGCGGAGATCGGCGCCTACCGGGTGACGCTCCCCCCCGACCAGGTGGCCTTTTACTCCTCCGTGGAGAGGGAGCTGGCCAAGAACGGCATCCAGGTCAACAGCATGAAGCCCTCGAAACCCGTCGCCGGCACCTCGTCGGTGCAGGTCGACTTCCTGGGGCCCTATTACTCGGTGCTGGGGGTCTTCTCCGACTGGAGGGGCATGGGAAGCGCCGTCAGGATGATAAGCGTGAGCCTCGAGGCCGACGAGCCGGGGCACGTGAAGGGCACGGCCGTCCTCGAGACGGCCCTCGCCGCGGGGGGTGACCAGTGATGGCCGGACCCGACAGCTGGCTCGGCACGGCCCGCGAACTGTGGAAGGACATCGTCGAGGGGGACCGCTTCCCCCGGTGGCTCAGGGTGCTGCTGGCCCTCATGCTCATCGGCGGCATCCTCTGGTCGGCCTTCCTCTTCAGGCAGATGGTGATCACCGCCCAGGCGAGGGACGTCCCCCCGCCGCCCCCGGGCGGTGCAGCGGTGGAAAAGGAGATAACCTCCCTCCAGGAGACGGCCGCCGGCTTCAGGAACGCCGTACTCGCCCGGTCGGGGAGCACCCAGCTGGCCGTCATGGCCGCCACGCTGGCCCGCAGGCCCTTCTCGCCGTCGGAACCGGAGGCGGCCGAGGGGGTCGAAGGTGGCCCGGCTTCGGTCTCGGCGCCGGCGCCTCCCGAGATCTGGATCAAGGCTGTCCTGATAAGGGAAAAGGACGCGGCCGCTGTGGTCGACATAGAAGGTTACGGCGAGGGCGTCATCCTCAGGAGGGGGACGCCCTTCGGCGGGGGCCTCGGAAAGGTCCTTGGCATTTCTCAAGAGAAGGTGGTGGTCACATGGTCCGGTCAGCAACTAGACATACCGGTGGACCGGTGATGAGGGTCCTGGGGGTCCTTTTCCTGTCGGCCCTCCTGCTCTCCCCGTGCCTAGCTGGCCCCGGCGCCGCCGCCCAGGCCCCCGGGGAGGTCGCCGCCGAGAAGGCTGAAGAGTCCCCCCCGACGATCCTGGGGCTCACCCTCACCCAGGGCGGCTCCGCCATGGCGGTCTTCCAGGTCACCGGTCAGGACCTGCCCGTCCCGATGGTCATCAACACCGATGATCACGCCCTGACCCTCCTCTGGGAGGGGACGCTCCTCCCCTCGGGGACCTGGCAGAAGTCATTCCCCACGCCGCTGGTGCAGGGCGTGGAGTTGAGGCAGGAAGCCGACGGGGTCGTGATGAGGATCCTCGCCACGAGGAGGCTTTTCATGACCCGGGCCGTGGGCGACCCGCCGAGCCCGACGATCCACCTTCACCTCAGCACCGGCGAGGCCATGGCTGAGGATATCCCCCTGCCCGTCCTGGGGGTGCCTAAGGCCGTGGCCGGCGACCCCTTTGCCTCGTCGTCGCCGGTGACGCTCAACCTTCGCGACGCCGACCTGAGGGACGTCTTCCGGATGCTGGGGACCATGGTGAAGATGAACGTGGTCATCGATCCCTCGGTCCCGTCGACATCGGTGACGCTGAGCCTGGACAAGGTCCCCATGAACGAGGCCTTCGCCTACCTGATGAGGATGTACGACGTCTCCTATGCCATCATGGGCAAGACCATCATCATCGGCAAGAAGGACAACCTCTCCCGCACGATGGGGATGCAGAAGACCCGCTCCTACAGGGTCTCCTACGCCGACCTGGCACACATCCCGGCCCTGCTCCAGGGGCTTTCAGGCGTGACCGACGTCGTCGTGGACGAGCGGCTCCGGACGGTCTACGTGACCGCCTCCGAGGAGAGGCTAGAGGACGTGGCCGTCACCCTCCAGAGGATCGACCACCCGGGGAGGCAGGTCATGCTCCAGGCCAGGATCGTGGAGGTCTCCGATACGGGCTCCGACGAGGTGAAGACTCTGGTTAACGCCGTCTACGAGAGGTGGTACGCCTCCTTCTCCAGTTCCGGCGGGACCCTGGGCTACTATGACGATGTCGACAAGACCGGCATCTACGACCCTGCCCGGGCCGGCCGTGAGGTCAACCCCCCGGAGAGCATCACCTTCCCCGACATGGCCGGCAGCGCCCTGGGGTTCTTCGACGCCGGGCTGCAGCTTCTGGTGAAGGATGAAAAGGCCAAGATGCTCGCCAGCCCGTCGGTGGTCACCCTCGACGGCCAGAAGGCCTCCATAAAACTCCTCACCGATATCAAGTACGTCTCCGAGCGGGACGACCAGGGCAGGCCCACCTACGGCGAGGTCGAGTCGGGCCCGGCCCTGGAGTTCACCCCCACCGTGGGGCGTTCCGATATAGTCACCATTGAGATGAACGTAAAGACCGGCGACGCCAAGCTCACCTACGACTCGCTGCTGAGGGGGTACATACCGGAGTCGAGCACCCGCGAGGTCCAGACCGTCGTCAGGGTCAGGGACGGCGAGCCCTTCGTCGTGGGCGGTCTTTTCCACGAGAGCAAGACCCACAACGTATGGAAGATACCGGTGATCTCCGAGATCCCCCTGCTGGGCGAACTCTTCAAGGGGAGGAGCACCAACGTCTCCAAGTCGGAGGTCATCATGGTGGTGGTCCCCTACATCCTGGACGTCCCCGAGACCCTGATCCAGGGTAGCGATGTCAGGCTGAACTAGACTGAAAGAGGCGGGGGACTGGAAACCCGGTCCCCCAGGCGTTACACTAGGCGGGGCGGCGCGGCCTGCGGCGCCCAAGGGTTCTATTCTTTTTTCGTCGGCAGGAGGGTCCATTTAATGGGTCAGGTGGTAGACACAAGCAGCTTTCATTCCGGCATGAAGGTCCTCTGGCAGGGGGGCATCTGGGAGATCATAGACTGCCAACATCACAAGATGGGCAGGGGAGGGGCCATAGTCAGGACCAGGCTCCGCAACCTCGACAACGGCTCCATCGTGGAGAACTCCTTTCGGTCCGGTGAGAAACTGGAAAGGGTCATCTTCGACGACAAGGCGGCCCAGTTCCTCTACCAAGACGGGGAGAACTACGTCTTCATGGACATGGAGAACTACGACCAGATCTATATCCACAAGGACAGCCTCGGCCCGGCGGCCGGCTTCCTGACGGACAACCTCGAAGTGGGCCTTGAGGTCTACGAGGGGAAGATCATGGGGGTGGAACTCCCCAAGAGCGTGGAACTGAAGGTCGTGGAGACCTCCCCCGGGTACAAGGGTGACACCGTCTCGGGCAGCGGCAAGCCCGCGACGCTGGAGACGGGGCTCACCCTGACGGTCCCCATGTTCATCGAGACGGGCGAGGTCATCGTTGTGGATACCCGGACGGGCGAATACCTCGAAAGGGCCAAACGTTAAAACCGCTAGGGGGTTGATGAAGATGGGTGCAAGGGAAAAGATCGCGTTCCTGGAAGGCCTCCTGGAGGGGCTTGACCCCAAGGGTGACCCCGAGAGAAAGATCTACTTCGCCGTCGTCGAGGCGCTCCACGCCCTGGTCGACGAGATAGACGACCACGAGGAGATCCTGGAGGAGCACCGGGAGACCATCGAGGACCTCTCGGAGTACTGCGAGCAGCTTGAAGAGGATATGGCACGGCTCGAGGGGGACCTGGACGACGTGGATGACTTGCTCGAGGACGAGCCTGGGGAGACCTTCGATTCCCTGGAGTGCCCTGAGTGCGGCCACGTCTTCTTCTTCAAGCCCGAGGCGCGGGCTGAGGACGGGGCCCTCCAGTGCCCCGAGTGCGGTTTCGTGATCCAGGATTAATACTGCTTCAAGATCAACGGGAGGAGGGGAAGGCCATGAGCCCATCCAAGAAAGAACTTGACCAGGTAGAGCCCGTCATGGGCGTCGACGCTCCGGCGACGGATCCCTTGATGCCGGAGGACAAGAGCGAGGGGACCGTCAAGATATCGGAAGAGGTCATAGGCCAGATCGCCACCCAGGCCCTTCTGAAGGTGAACGGCGTTCAACCGGCCAGTCCCGGCCTGGTGGCCAACCTGAGACTGGGGAAGAAGACCTCCGGCGGAGTGCGCATCTCTGTGGATGAGGGGGAGACGCCTTCCGTCATGGTCGATGCCTTCATCACCACGAAGTACGGCCTCAGGATCCCCGATGTCGCCTGGGATGTGCAGGAGTCCATCAAGAAGACCCTGGAACAGTTCACCGGTTACGCCGTCAAGGGCGTGAACGTCTTTGTCCAGGGTGTCTACTTCGAGCACGAACAGACCTCCGTTAAGGAACCGGGCGACGAAAAGAAAAAGAAGGAAGCGGAAAAAGCGAAAGAAAAGGAAAAAGAAAAGGAAAAAGAGAAAGACAAAGAAAAAGACAAAAAGGAATGACCTCGCCCCGCGTCGGGTGAGGGGTCGGCCGGGAGTGACGCTTCCTGATCCGCCGCCGGTGAAGGTGTGAGGCCCGGCGCCCGTGAAGGGTCCAGGCCGGTGTTCCCGGCACGAAAATAGGGCAAGCCCTGATATCGAACCGGCCGAGCCCGGTTATCAAGCGGCCGGTCCCCCTGGGACCGGCCCTTCATGTCATGGGAGGGGTAGGATTGTTCTACTTCTGGAGAACGGGAGAAATGGGTGAACTCTGGCTTTCCGGGGAAGGACTCCGGGACGCCTTCAGCAGGATGCACCCCGAGGGTCCCGAATGCTCGGAGGTGATCCTCCTGGCGGACCGGGATACGCTCAACGCCTCCTTCGTCCGGGAACCGGGTTTGACACCCCTGGCGATGGCGACCGCCGAGGCCGATTTCAGGGAATTCGCCCTGGAACTGGGTTTTTCGGACATCCAGGCGGGTTGGACCCGGCAGGGTGGCCTCGGGGAGAGCCTGGCGGCCTCGAGCCTGGCGCGAAATCCCCTGGCCTGGGGAGCCGCGGCCTGGGTGCTGGCGGCGGCCATCCTGATGGGATTATCGGGAGCCCTTTTGGCCACGGCCTGGGGAGTTGCGGCCTTCGCCGCGGCGGCGCTCTTCACCACCGAGCGGGGAGACGAGATACGCCGGTGGTTCCAGAAGCGCCTGGGCAAGAGGTCAGGTGGGGGGACGGGGGCAAGTTGAAGGCCATCCTTCCCCAGAAGAGAAGAAGGTCCAGGGAGATCGCCCTCCAGATCCTCTATTCCATGGAGATGCGAGAGGGCGTGACCCCGGAGCTGGCGGTGGAACTTTACCCCTTCGACGCCGAGGACGAAGAGGTCAAGAGCTATGCCGCCCTGCTGGTCCTGGGGGTCTTCAAGAGCAAGAACGGCATCGATGACCTGGTGAGGAAGCATATCGTCGGCTGGAGACCCGAGCGGATGGTCATCGTCGACCGGGTGGCCATAAGGCTCGCCCTCTATGAGAGCGTCGTCGCCGGGATGATACCGGTGCCGGTGGCCATCTCCGAGGCGGTGGAACTCTCTAAGCAGTTCGGCACCGCCGAGTCGGGCAAGTTCGTGAACGGCGTGCTGGGCAAGATCGTAAGGGCCCTAGAGAGTGAGGAAGGAGCGGAAAGCACCGATGGCGGGGATCCTGACCGTCGATGAACTGACCCGCTACATCAGCTTCCTCTTCGAGGAGAGCGAGGTCCTGTCTCACCTCCAGGTGAAGGGCACCCTGTCGGGTTTCAAGCGCCACACGAGCGGACATGTCTACTTCACCCTCCTCGGCGACCAGACGAGGATATCCTGCGCCCTCTTCCGGTCCGACGCCGTTCGGGTGCCCTCGTGGCCCGCCGACGGCGACGAGGTCCTGGTCACGGGGAAGGCCGGCGTCTACGGCCCGAGGGGTACCTACCAGGTCTACGCCCGGACCATCAGGCCCCTGGGAGAGGCCGCCCAGACCAGGGCGAAAAAGGAGCTCCTGGAGCGCCTTCAGAAGGAGGGCCTCTTTGAACCCTCCGTCAAGAGGAGGCTCCCACCCCTTCCCCTCGAGGTCGCCGTCGTGACCTCGCCCACCGGGGCCGCCGTCAGGGATGTCATCAAGGTGGCCCGGGAGAGGTTCCCCCTCTGCCGGATAATAGTCGTCCCGACGCTGGTCCAGGGGGCCGGCGCCATCGAGGAGATAACCCGGGGCCTTTCCCGGGCCGGGAACCTCCCCGGCGTCGAGGCGGTCATGCTCGTAAGAGGCGGCGGGAGCCGCGACGACCTCAACCCCTTCGACGAGGAAGAGGTGGTCAGGGCCGTCAGGAATTGCCGGGTTCCGGTTATAACGGGGCTGGGGCACCAGGTGGACCGGACCCTATCGGACCTCGCCGCGGACTACGACGCCCCCACCCCTTCGGCAGCCGCCGAGGCCCTTTTCCCCGACAGGGGCGACCTCCTCCGCCGGGTGGCTGGCTCCAAGGCCCTGATGGCGGCCAGCCTCGACCGGGAGATGCATCGCCACCGCCTGCTCCTCGACGGCAGGGTGGATTCCCTGGCGAGGTCCTTCGAGAGGTCCGCCCTCTTTCCCGCAGGGACGGAACTCGAAAAGCTCCGACTCCGTGCCGTGACCTCCATCGAGAGGATCGCTGCCCTATCGTGGTCCCTCTTCGGCGAGGCCGCCTCGGCCCTCGACGCCCTTTCGCCCCTCAAGACCCTTGCCAGGGGTTTCGCCTCCTGCTCGAAGGCCGACGGTTCCCCCGTCGCCAGGGCGGCGGAAGTCTCCTCCGGCGACGAACTGGTCGTAGCCTTCCTCGACGGCAGGGCCACGACGAGGGTGGATTCCGTCCAGGGCGGTGGCCTCAGGCTGGGGGCCAGGGCATGAGCGTCCGGGCCGTGGAGTGGGACCCTGAAAGCGGGCGGCTGGTGCTGCTGGACCAGAGGCGCCTCCCCTCGAAGGTCGAGTGGATCCGATGCGGCGACCCCGAGTGCGTCGTCCGGGCCATCGAGGACCTCGCTGTCAGGGGGGCTCCGGCGATAGGCATCGCCGCCGCCTTCGGCATGGTTTTGGCCGCCCGGGGTGGCCTGGAAGGGGTGAAAGGCGCCGCCCCGAGGCTAGCCTCGGCGAGGCCCACGGCGGTGAACCTCCCCTGGGCCGTGGAAAGGATGCTGGAAAAGGCCCTCTCCACCCCCGGGGAGGAGGAGTTGCGGCCGGTGCTGCTGGAAGAGGCGCGGCGGATACTGGAAGAGGACCGGGCCGCCAACCGCGCCCTGGGCTTCCTGGGCCAGGCCCTCCTCTCCGAGAAGTGTAGCGTCCTGAGCCACTGCAATGCCGGGGCCCTTGCCACCGGAGGTTACGGCACGGCCCTCGGGGTCGTAAGGGCCGCCAGGGAGAACGGCAAGGAGGTCAAGGTCTACCTTGGCGAGACGAGGCCCGTCCTCCAGGGGGCCCGCCTTTCCGCCTGGGAAATGGCCGAGGAGGGCTTTGACGTGACCGTCATCTGCGACTCCATGGCAGCGGCGCTCATGAAAAACCGCGGCGTCGACGCCGTCATCGTCGGGGCCGACCGGATAGCCGCCAACGGCGACTTCGCCAACAAGATCGGCACCTACGGCCTGGCGATCCTCGCCCGGGAGCACGGCGTCCCCTTCTACGCGGCGGCTCCCTGGAGCACCTTCGACACCTCCCTCCCGACGGGCGAGGGCATCGTCATCGAGGAGCGCCCCGACGAAGAAGTACGGCTGCTCCCCGACGGCGGAAGGCTGCCCGAGAATGTGAAGGTCTGGAACCCGGCCTTCGACGTGACCCCCGCCAGGTACGTGAAGGCCTTCATCTGCGAAAAAGGGGTTTTTGAACCCCCCTACGATTTTTCCGCCCTGAACGGCAAGAAGACGAAATGACTGGAGATGGTCCTTTGAAGGGTTACCGTATCGCCGACGCCTCCCTATTCAGGGAGGGTGAAAGGAAGGTCCTCTGGGCCAGGGGGAGGATGCCAGTCCTGGCTAAGATCGTCGAGAGGGGCGAAAGCGAAAGGCCCCTCGCCGGCGTGACCGTGGGGGCCTGCCTGCACCTGGAGGCAAAGACGGCCTGCCTCCTGCTCGCCCTGAAGGAACTGGGCGCCGAAGTGGCCGCCGCCGGGAGCAACCCCCTCTCCACCCAGGACGACGTCTGCGCCTACCTCGTCAGGGAGGGCGTCGCCGTCTTCAGCTGGAGGGGGATGAGCGGGGGGGAGTATTTCGAAAACCTGGAGTCCGTCCTGGACCGCTCACCGGAGATCCTCGTCGACGACGGGGCCGACCTGGTGGTGACGGCCCACGAGAAATACCCGGAGCTCCTTCCCCGGGTCAGGGGCGGATCCGAGGAGACCACCACCGGCGTCAGGAGGCTCAAGGCCATGATGGACCAGGGGGTCCTGGCCTTCCCGCTGATCTCCGTCAACGATGCCAGGAGCAAGTTCCTCTTCGACAACCGCTACGGGACGGGCCAGTCCGTCTTCGACGGGCTGATGAGGGCCACCAACGTCCTCATCGCCGGCAAGGTCTTCGTCGTGGCGGGCTACGGCTGGTGCGGCCGCGGCGTCGCCATGAGGGCCAAGGGTTTCGGCGCCAGGGTCGTCGTCGTCGAGACGGATCCCCACAGGGCCTTCGAGGCCCTGATGGACGGATGCCAGGTCTGCGATATGATGGAGGCCGCGTCCGTGGGCGACCTGTTCCTGACCCTCACCGGCAACAGGGACGTCATCAGGGAGGAGCACTTCCGGGTCATGAAGGACGGGGCCATCCTGGGCAACGCCGGTCATTTCGATGTAGAGATCGACAAGGCCGCCCTCGAGAGGCTCTCGAAAGAAGTCTTCGAGGCCAGGGACAACGTCACCACCTATGTCCTCGGCGACGGCAGGAGGATAAGCCTCCTCGCCCAGGGGAGGCTCGTCAACCTCGCCGCCGGCGACGGACACCCCATAGAGATCATGGACCTCAGCTTCGGCCTCCAACTGGGCTCTGTCCTGCACCTGGCCGAAAATCGGCTGCCCCCGGGCGTTTACGACGTCCCCGGCGAGATAGACGCCGACGTGGTCAGGACTGCCCTCGAGGCTCGGGGCATCCGCCTCGAGGCGCCGACCAGGGAACAGGAAGAGTACCTTCGCCAGTGGAGGGAGTGAGGGACCTTGGCGGTCCTTTTCAGGGATTTTTACTACATTGACGCTGAGATGGGAAGGGCGGCCCGGGGCGACCTCCTGGTCGAGGGCGGCAGGATAGCGCGCCTTGGAAAAGACCTCCCCGAACCACCAGGCGGCGAAACGGTCAGGGGCGAGGGGAAGGCCCTCCTTGTACCGGGCTTCGTGAACGGCCACACCCACGCCGCCATGGTCCTCCTCCGGGGGCTGGGGGAAGAACTGCCCGTCATGGAGTGGCTCCAGGAGAGGATTTGGCCCGTCGAGGCGGGGCTCCTCCCGGAGCACATCTACTGGGGGACCAGGGGGGCCGTCATGGAGATGGCCGCCACGGGGACGACCTGTTTTTGCGACATGTACTTCGAGATGGACGAGGTGGCGAGGGCCGCCTCCGAGAGGGGCATGCGGTGCTGCCTGAGCCGGGGGCTCACCGGCGACGACCCCGCCAAGGTCCAGGAGGGGGCCGATCTCTTCCGCCGCTGGCACGGCAGGGATCATATCACGGTGCAGCTGGGGCCCCACGCTCCCTACACGGTCTCCCTGGAAGCGATGAAAAGCATAATGGCCCTGGCCGAAGAGATAGGCGCGGGGGTGCACTTCCACTTCCTCGAGGCCGAGTGGGAACCCTCCTTCATTAAGGAGAAGTACGGCCTCTCTCCGGGGGCGTACCTGGAGGAGGCCGGCCTCCTGGGCTCAGGCCCCGCCATCCTGGCCCACTGCGTCTGGTTCCCCCCTTCGGAGATACCCGGCCTGGCCGGCACAACCGCGACGGTGGCCCACAACCCGTCGAGCAACATGAAGCTGGGCAGCGGCCACGCCCCGGCCCAGGCCTTCCTGGACGGGGGCGTCCCCCTCTCGCTCGGCACCGACGGGGCGGCGAGCAACAACCGCCTCGACCTCTGGGAGGAGATGAGGCTCTGCGCCCTTCTGCACAAGGGAGCCCTGAAGGACCCCACCGTCATGACCGCCCGCGACGTCTTCCGGATGGCGACCCTCTCGGGGGCCGCCTCGGCGGGGTTCAGCGATGTGGGGCTCCTCCGGGAGGGCTGGCAGGCAGACCTGGTGATGATCGACCTTGACCGGCCCCACTACATAGGGTGGGACCGCGAAAATATCGTGGATTTCCTCGTTTACGCCGGCTCCAGTTCCGATATACTTGGTACGATGTGCGCCGGGAAGTGGCTCTACCGGGATGGTGAGTTTCCCGGTCAGGACCACGACGCCGTGATGGGCGAGGTGACCCGGTGCAGGGAGGACCTTCTGCGCCGCGCCGCCCGGCGGCAGCCGTAGGTTCGCCGAGACAGACGGGGGAGAGAACGCCGAAGATGCGATGGAGAAGCGGTAAGGAACTGAGGGAGATGTTTTTATCCTATTTCGAGAGGAACGGCCACAGGAGGTTCCCAAGCTTTTCGCTGGTGCCCGATGACCCGACGCTGCTCTTCACCATAGCGGGGATGGTCCCCTTCAAGCCCTACTTCCTGGGCAAGCGGGAACCCCCCTTCAAAAGGGCGACCACCTCGCAGAAGTGCGTCAGGACCAACGACATCGAGAACGTGGGCAGGACGGCGAGGCACCACACGCTCTTCGAGATGCTGGGCAACTTCAGCTTCGGCGATTACTTCAAGAGCGGCGCCGCCGCCTTCGCCTGGGAGTTCCTCACCGTGGAGGCGGGGCTGGACCCGGACAGGCTCTACCCGACCATCTACAAGGACGACGAGGAGGCCTTCTCCATCTGGAACGGCGAGATAGGCGTCCCCAAGGATCGGATCTACCGGATGGGCGAGGAGGACAACTTCTGGTCGGTGGGGCCCGTGGGCCCCTGCGGCCCCTGCTCGGAATTGATCTACGACCAGGGGCCCTCCTTCTCCTGCGGGAGGCCCGACTGCGGTGTGGGCTGCGAGTGCGACCGATACCTGGAGGTGTGGAACCTCGTCTTCATGCAGTACAACCGGTTGGAGGACGGCACCCTGGAGCCTCTGCCCAAGCAGAACATCGACACCGGCATGGGGCTTGAGCGCCTTTCGTCGGTGGTACAGCAGGTGGAGGGGGACTTCCAGACGGACCTCTTCAAGCCGCTGATTGACAAGTCCTGCGAGATCTGCGGCACCCGGTACGGTGACGGCCCGTCGAGCGACAGGGCCGCCAGGGTCATCGCGGACCACTTCAGGGCCACGGCCTTCATGATAGCCGACGGGGTCCTCCCGTCGAACGAGGGGCGGGGCTACGTCCTAAGGAGGATACTGAGGAGGGCCGTGCGCTTCGGGAGGCTCTTCGGAGTCGACAGGCCCTTCCTGATGGACCTCTATCCCGTGCTGATCGACGTGATGGGCGATCCCTACGGGGAGCTCATAGAACAGCGGCCCCTCATAGGCCAGGTGGTCGAACTGGAGGAGGACCGGTTCGGGAAGACCCTGGAGATGGGACTCCACCTGCTCGAGTCGGAGATAGGTTCCCTGGCCCCGGGCAAGGAGGATACCCTTCCCGGGAGCGTGGCCTTTGAACTCTACGACACCTTCGGCTTCCCCTACGAACTGACCGAGGAGGTCTGCCAGGAGAAGGGCGTCTCCGTGGACCGTGAAGGCTTCGAGGAGGAGATGGAAAAACAGAGGGAAAGGGCGAGAGCCGGGGCCAAGGCAGCCTCCCAAGGCATCGGCAAGAGCCTTTTCGACGAGATCAGGGAGGAGCAGGGAGCCACGGCCTTCTGCGGCTATACTTCCGAAAGGGCCAACACCACGATCACCGCCGTCATCGTCGATGGCGCCAGGGTGGCGTCGGCCCCCGAGGGCTCCGAGGCTCTCCTGGTCCTTGGGGAGACCCCTTTCTACGGTGAGGGGGGCGGCCAGGTCGGCGACAGGGGCAACATAAGCGGCGAGTCCTTCCAGGCCGATGTCACCGATACCATCAAGAACTCCGGTGACCTGGTGGCCCACAAGGTCGTTGTCACCCGGGGCGAGGCCGCCGTCGGCCTGTCCGTCGTCGCCGAGGTGGACGGCCCGCGGCGGCGCGCCATCAGAGCCCACCACACCGCCACCCACCTCCTTCACGAGGCCTTGACGAGGGTCCTGGGGCGGCATGTCACCCAGGCCGGGTCCCTTGTCAACGAGGAGATGCTCCGTTTCGACTTCACCCACATGAAGCCCCTCTCCGCGGAAGAGATCGACGAGGTGGAGGTGATGGTGAACCGCCAGGTCCTCCTCAACACCCCCCTCGAGGTGATACTGACGGACATGGAGAGCGCGAAGAGGCTGGGCGCCAAGGCTCTCTTCAACGAGAAGTACGGCTCCGAGGTGAGGGTGGTCCGCGTCCCCGGCTTCAGCGCCGAGCTCTGCGGCGGCACCCACGTGGACGCCACCGGGGACATAGGCTCCTTCAAGATCATCCGCGAGGAGGGCATCGGTTCGGGGGTGCGGAGGATCACCGCCCTGGCGGGCCTCTCCGCTTTCCTGCACCACCAGAGGCTTTCGGGGCAGGTCGAGGCCCTGGAGAGGCTCTTTTCCGTCCCCGCGGAGGAACTGGAGAAGAGGGCCGGCGAGGTGATCCGGGAGAACCGGCGACTTTCGGGCCAACTGGAGAAGCAGAAGAGCCGCCAGGCCCTTTCACGGGTCGAGGAACTCCTCCGCGGCCGCGAAGAAGCGGGGGGCGTCTCCGTCGTGACGGGCGTCCTGGAGGGTTCCGGCCCCGAGGCACTGAGAGAAGTGGGGGACAGGGTCAGGCAGAGGCTGTCGCCGGTGGTGGTCGTCCTGGCGGTGGGAGAAGGCGACCGGGGCCACCTGGTGGCCATGGCCGATAAGAAGGCCGTGGCCCTGGGGGTCGACTGCGGCATCCTTGTGAGACGGATCGCGGCCTCCCTGGGTGGTGGTGGCGGCGGCAGGGCCGATATGGCCCAAGCCGGGTTCAGAGACGTGGCCGGCCTGCCCATGGCGCTCGAGGGCGTCCGTGGTTTGGTGCTCGACATGACGGGGGAAGGGGTTTGAAAAGAACCCTGGGCCTCGATATCGGCAGGGTGAGGATAGGCGTGGCCCTGAGCGATCCCCTGGGAGATTTCGCCCAGGGGATCGATGTGCTCGACGCCGGGAAGGACTGGATGTCCCTGGTGAGAGACATGGTGAGGGAACGGGGGGTCGGGGCCGTCGTCGTGGGCGTCCCCGTCAACACCGACGGCTCGAGGGGCCCCGAGGCGGAGCGCGTCCTGGGGATCATCGGGAAGCTCCGGGAGGCTATAAGAGACGAGAACGTCGAGGTCGTCCCCTGGGATGAAAGGTTCTCCACGGTCCAGGCGGAGAGGGCCCTCCTGGAAGGGGACCTTTCGAGGCGCAGGAGGAGGAGCGTCATTGACAAGGTGGCCGCTTCGCTGATCCTGCAATCCTACCTGGAGAGCAGGAGACCATGACCGCCGCCGTGCCCGAAGACCTCAGGATGACGCCCATGCTGAAGCAGTACGCCCAGTGGAAGAAGAGGTACCCCGACTGCCTCCTCTTCTTCAGGATGGGCGACTTCTACGAGATGTTCTTCGAGGATGCCCGGGTGGCCTCCTCCGTGCTCGATATAACCCTCACCGCGAGGGACCCGGGTAAGAAGATACCCATGGCGGGGGTGCCCTTCCACTCCGTCGACAGCTACCTCGAGAGGCTCGTGGCCTCGGGACACAAGGTGGCCATCTGCGAACAGGTCTCCGAACCGGACGGGAGGACCCTCGTGGACCGGCAGGTCGTCAGGGTGGTCACCCCCGGGACCTTCCTCCCGAGCGATTCAGCCCTGGAGGGGAGGCTGGCCTGCGTCGACGTGCTTCCCGACGGCGTAGCCGTGGCCCTTTTGAACTTCGCCACCGGCAGGCTTCTGGCCGGCACCCTGGGCCACGCCCCGGCGAGATCCGAACTGGCGGGGTTCGCTCCGTCGGAGGTGCTCTGTCCTTCCGGGCAGGAGAAGGCCGCCGCGGCTCTGGCCGGTGACAGGGGAGGCTGTGTCGTCACTCCCCGGAGCAGGGATGATTTCAGACTCCCCGGCGCCGCCAGGAGGATATGCCGCGAATGGGGCGTCGCCTCCCTCGAGGGTTTCGGGCTTTCCGACCTTGACCCCGCCGCAGGATGCGCCGCCGCCTTGCTCGCCTTCGTCGAGGAGACCCAGTTCAGGTCCGCCAGGGGCGCCGTCGAGATCAGGCCCCTCCTTGAAAAGACCTCCATGCTCATCGATCCCGCCGCGGCCTGGAACCTGGAGGTAGTCGACCCGCCGGGAAGCTCCCTCCTCGACACGCTCAACCGGTGCAGGACCGCCATGGGTCGCAGGAAGATGAGGGATTGGCTCCTGCACCCCCTCATCGACGTCGACTCCATCGCCCAGCGGCAGGACAAGGTCCAGGCCATGCTGGGGTCCCCTGAGGCGAGGTCGAGGCTCCAGGCGTCCCTCTCGGCCTGCGGAGATGCGGACAGGGCCCTTTCGAGGATCGCCTTCGGGAGCGCCGGGCCCAGGGACCTGGGCGTCGTCCGGGACACCCTGGAGGCCGCCCCCCGCCTGGAGCGGCACCTGGGAGAGATGGGCCTGGAAGGCCTCCTGGTCATGCCGGAAGGGTTGAGGGCACTGGGGGAGGTCCTTTCGTCGGCCCTGGTGGAAGAGCCGCCCAGGAACCTCCACGGCGGAGGTGTCATCCGCGGGGGCTTCGACCCGACCATGGACGGCCTGAGGGACGTCAAGAACAACGAGAAGGAATGGCTCGACGGCTACCTGGACCGGATGAGGGGGCTTACGGGCATCAGGAACATGAAGATCGGCTTCAACAAGGTCTTCGGTTATTACCTGGAGGTGAGCAAGTCCTTCCTGAAGGACGTGCCGGAGTCCTTCACAAGGAAGCAGACCCTCGTCTCGGCCGAGAGGTTCATCACGGAAGAGCTGGAACTCTTCGAAAAAAGGATGCTCACCGCCGAGGGCGAGGCCATGGAGCGGGAGGAGGAGCTCTTCCGGGGGCTGTGCTCAAAGGTCGCGGAACGCTCGCCGGAGCTGAGGGCCCTCGCCGAGACTGTGGCGGCCGTGGATGTCCTGGCCTCCTTCGCCCAGGCGGTGGCCCTCTTCGATTACCAGCGGCCCGAGGTGGACTACGGCGAACTCTTCGAGATCCGCGGCGGGAGGCACCCCATGGTGGAGAACTCGCCGGCCTCGGGAGGGGTCTTCACCCCCAACGACGTGCTCCTCGACGGGGCCGAAAACCGTATAGCCATCGTCACGGGGCCGAACATGGCCGGCAAGTCGACCTACCTCCGCATGGCGGCCCTGTTGGCCATCATGGCCCAGGCCGGTTCCTTCATACCCGTCGAGAGCGCCAGGATGGGCATCGTGGAGAGGGTCTTCTCCCGCATCGGCGCCAGGGACGAGATCGCCCGGGGGCGGAGCACCTTCATGGTGGAAATGATCGAGACCGCCGACATCCTCAATAACGTCAACTCCCGGAGCCTTGTCATCCTGGACGAAGTCGGCAGGGGTACATCCACCTACGACGGCATGAGCATAGCCTGGGCCGTGCTGGAGTACCTGCAGGGCCAGCCCGACAGACGGCCCAAGGTGCTCTTCGCCACCCACTTTCACGAACTGACGGCCCTGTCGGAGAGGCTCCCCGGCGTGAAGAACCTCAGCATGGCCGTCAAGGAGAGCGGCGACGGCATCGTTTTCCTCTACAAGGTCATCCCGGCCCCGGCGGACCGCTCCTACGGCATAGAGGTGGCCAGGCTCGCGGGGATACCGGAAAGGGTCCTCCAGAGGTCCATGGAGATCCTCGAGGAGTTCGAAAAGCGGGGCGACAGGGTTCCTCCCGTTCCGCCCGCGGTCGTGCCGGAGGGACAGCTGGCCCTTTTCGGGGAGGGCGCCCGGGAGCTGATAGAGGAACTGGCCGAGGTGGAACCCGACGGGATGACGCCGATCCAGGCCCTGAAGTTCCTGTACTTCCTGAAGGATAAAGCGGCGGAGGTGTTGAAGTCGTGATGAAGCCCATCAGGCAGCTGCCCCCCGATGTTTCACTGCGGATCGCCGCGGGCGAGGTGATAGAGAACCCCGCCTCGGTGGTGAAGGAACTGATCGAGAACTCCCTCGACGCGGGGGCCGCCAGGATCACCGTCGGCCTCAGGGACGGGGGCCGGTCCCAGGTGATCGTCGAGGACGATGGCCAGGGTATCCCCTTCGCTGAACTCCCCCTGGCGGTGGAGAGGTTCGCCACCAGCAAGATAAGCGAAGCCAGCGACCTCTCGGGCATCGGCTCCTTCGGCTTCAGGGGTGAGGCCCTGGCGAGCGTCTGCGCCGTGAGCCGGTTCGAGATCAGGAGCCGCCCCGAGGGGGAGGAGGGGGGAGTGCTACGGGCCGAAGGAGGGGTCGTCGGTCTTCACGCCTCCCTCCCATGCCGCCAGGGCACCCGGGTTCAGGCGGAGGACCTTTTCTTCAACCTCCCGGCCAGGAGGCATTTCCTGAAAAGCGCGGCCACCGAGACGAGGAGGGCCGTCAACGTGGTGAAGGAATACTCGGCGGCCTTTCCCCGCGTGGCCTTCAGGGTGCTCTGCGAGGAAAGGGAGGTCTTTTCCAGCGGCGGGGGGGACCAGAGCAGGGCCGAAGCGCTGGCGAAGGTATGGGGGACGAGTGAGGCGCCGAAGAAGCTCATCGTCGAGTCGGGGCCGCTCTCCCTGGAGACCTTCTGGCTGCCGGCGCCGGGGTCGCGGAGAAGGGGATCGATCATCTTCTTCAACGGGCGGCGGGTGCGGGACGCCGCCGTTTCGGCGGCCCTCTCCTCCTGCGGTGAGGCGGCCTCGGGGAACTGGATGTTCTCCATCACCGTACCCGCCGTGCTACTCGATGTGAACGTGCACCCCGGCAAGGCCGAGGTGCGATGCCATTCCTCCCTGGCCGTGTACGACACGGTCAGGAGGTCCGTCCTCGACCTGGTGGAGGGAGGGAGCCTCCCCGCCGAGAGCCTGCGGGCCTTCACGGCTAAGGTCCCCGAAAAATGGGCCCCCGCGAGGGAAAGCGGAAGCCCTTTCCCTGCCAGGCAGGGGGAAGTGGACTTTTTCGCCAGGGTGGGGGAACCTCCCTTTTCGCCCCCCGCCGAGGGAGGCCGTGCCCCCGGGGTCAAGAAAGGCCGGTTCATAACCAGGCTCGGCTCGGGCTACCTGCTCTTCGAGGAGACCGACGGGATCCTGATAATAGACCCCCACGCCGCCCATGAGAGGATCCTCTTCGAGAGGCTGTCCTCGGCGGGCCACCCCTCCCTCTCCCAGGTGGTCCCTCTGCAGGTCCAGCTGCCTCCCTCCCTGTCGCACCGGGCGGAGGAGGTCAAGGAAGAACTGGAGAGCCTGGGCTTCAGGTTCAAAGCGGGGTCGGGGGCCATGGTCCTCGAGTCCGTCCCCGGCGGCTGTCATCACGGAGGGGGAGGAGACCCGCTGGACATGCTCAGGGCCGCCGTGGCCGCCATCGAAGACGGCCGGCCGCCGGAGTTCACCTGGAGCGGCATACCCGGGGCCTCCTGCAGGGCGGCGGTCAAGATAACCGACACCCTGGCCCCCGAGGAGGCCGAGGCGTTGCTGGAGGACCTCTTCCGCTGCGAGGAACCGGCCCTCTGTCCCCACGGCAGGCCCACCTTTATCAGGCTGCTTGAAAGCGACCTGACGAAGCTCTTCGCCAGGAGCGAAAAATGACCGCCTCCCCCCGGGAACTACTCTCCATCATAGGTCCCACTGCTTCGGGGAAGACCCAGCTCTCCCTTGAACTGGCCCGAAGGCTTGACGGCGAGATCATCTCGGTGGACTCCCGCCAGGTCTACCGCTTCATGGATGTCGGGACCGACAAGGCTTCCCCCGGGGTCAGGAGAGAGATCCCCCATCACCTCATCGACGTGGCGGACCCCGGTGAGACCTTCTCCGCGGCGGACTTCGCCGCCGGCGCGTCGAGGGCCGTGAGGGAGATATTATCGAGGGGGAAGACACCCATCCTCGCGGGAGGTTCGCCCTTTTACTTCAAGGCCTTTTTCACCGACGTCCTCCACGAGGGCCTCGAGCGATGGGACGACAGCAGGGGCGAGTTGGAGAAGGAATGGGACCGGGGAGGGTCCCAAGAGCTCTACCGGAGGCTGGGGGACCTGGACCCCGAGTACGCCTCCCGGATCCACCCCAACGACCGTTTCAGGATCATCAGGGCCCTCTCCATCATCGACAGGACGGGCGAAAACCCCACGGGCCTCAGGAAGGGGTCGTCGGGGGTCCGCAAACCCTTCAGGCCGCTGTACATCGGGCTTTACCCGGGAAGGGAGGCCCTTTACCGGAGGATCGAAGAGAGGGTGCGGAGGCAGTTCGACGCCGGCTACCCCGAGGAGGTGGCCCGCCTCCTTTCAATGGGTTTCGGGCCCGAACTTCCCTCCATGAAGGGCTTCGGGTACAGGGAGCTGGCGGCTTTTCATCGGGGCGGGATGACCCTGACCGCGGCGGCCGAGGGGGACATCAGGGCCACCAAGGCCTTCGCCCGAAGACAGATGACCTGGTTCAGGAGGTTTACCCCGTGCCTGTGGTATTATGTCACCGTCGGATCGATCCCTGAAATCGCCAGGAAAGTGGTGGGTCTTTGGGAAGCAAGACAGGGGGAACGACCGGGGTGGAGCTGATCTTCGCCGAGCCGAAGGGTTTCTGCTTCGGGGTGAGAAGGGCCATTACCGCCCTGGAAAAATCCCTGGAAGAGAACGGCAAGGTCTACGCCCTGGGAAGCCCGATCCATAATCCCCAGGAAGTGGAAAGACTCCTCTCAAAAGGTCTGGAGATCATTGAAACCCCTTCCGAAATGCCAGCGGGAGGAACCGTGTTCGTCCGGGCCCACGGTATACCCGACCAGGTCATGGGGGAGCTGCGGGCCAGGAAGGCACGGGTCCTGGACGGTACCTGCCCCTTCGTCAGCAGGGCGAAGGATAAGGCCGTCCTGCTAGCCCGGGAGGGCTACACTGTCATGGTGCTCGGCGACAAGGACCACCCCGAGGTGAGGGCCATAAGGCGATCGTCCGAGGGTTCCGTCATCGTGGTGGACCCCGGGTCCGTCGCGGGCCTGACCTGCGACGGGCTGAGCAAGGTGGGCATCGTCTCCCAGACCACCCAGCGCAAGGAGGTCCTGGCGGAACTGGTCACCCGTGTGTCCGCCGGGGCGGGGGAGACGAGGGTTTTCAATACCATCTGCGATGCCACCTCCTCGAGGCAGGCATCGGTGGCCCGACTTGCCGGTTCCGTTGATGGTATTATCATTATCGGTGGGAAGGCCAGCGCCAACACGGCGCGCCTCTTCCAGATAGCGGCCGCGTCGGGATGCCCGGCCCTCTGGGTCGAAGATGAGACCGGGCTCGAAGGGGGATGGTTGAAGGGAAAGAAAAGGATCGGGATCGCAGCCGGTGCGAGCACGCCCGACTGGCTGATCCAAAAAATCGCCACGATACTTGAGTCTGTCGGGAGCGCCGGGGAGGATGGTCGGTAATGACTGAAGAAACAGGAACGAACAACGAAAAGGCTGCAGTCCCCTCAAACGAGGGGAACCATGAATCGATGGAGAACTTCCTGGAAAAGTACAGCGTAGGCGCGTTTCACCGCGGCAAGACCGTCGAGGGCACGGTAGTGGCCGTCAACGACGAGGGCTGGCTGGTGGACGTGGGTTTCAAGTGCGAGGGTTTTCTCCCAAGGAATGAATGGAGCCACCGGTCCCTGGTGGAGGCCAAGGAGGCCCCTTCCGTGGGTGACCCCGTCAGGGTGCGGGTGGTCTCCCTGAAGCAGGGCGAAGAGTCCCAACTGGTCGTCAGCCGATGGAGGATCGAGTTCGATGAACGGTGGGACGCCATGGAATCGAGCCTCGCCGAAGGGGACGTGCTGGAAGTCAGGGGCCTGAGAAAGGTCAAGGGCGGCCTCATCGTCGACTGCTGCGGTATAGAGGGTTTCGTCCCCGTATCGCACCTCGCCGAGGAGGGCAGGGGCGTGAACCCCTCGAAACTGGTGGACGACACCTTCAGCGTCAAGGTCCTTGAAAAGGACCGCCGGAAACGGAGGATCGTCCTCTCCCGGAGGGCCCTGCTGGAGGAGGAACTCCAGGTGGACAAGCAGGACTTCTTCGAAAAGACTGAGATCGGGCAGACCATGGAAGGCGTGGTGACCTCCGTAACCTCCTTCGGCGCCTTCGTCAACCTGGGGCCCGTGGAAGGCCTCGTTCACAACACGGAACTCGCCTGGGGGAGGAACGTCAAGCCCAAAGAGATCGTAAACAAGGGCGACCGGGTAAACGTCAGGATCATCGGGATCGACCCCGAGAGCTCCCGGGTGTCCCTGAGCATAAAGCAGACCCAGCCCGACCCGTGGGATGATGTGGCCGCCCGCTATGAGGAGGGGCAGATCCTCACCGGCAGGATCACCAACCTCGCCGACTTCGGCGCTTTCGTCGAACTGGAACCCGGGGTCGAGGGGCTTGTCCATATCGGCGACATCAGTTGGCAGAGGATCGGTCACCCCAGGGAAGTCCTCAAGAAGGGGCAAAAGGTGGAAACCCAGATCCTCTCCGTCGATGGCGAAAACAGGAGGATAAGCCTGGGTTACAAGCAACTCCACGATCCCTGGAAGGACCTTGGGGAGAAGTACGAGGTCGACGGGACCTACACCGTGAAGGTGGTCCGCCTCACTGATTTCGGGGCCTTCGTAGAACTGGAGGATGGTATAGAGGGTTTGATCCATGTCTCCCAGATCAGCCGTAAACGGGTCGAAAAACCGGGCGACGTGGTCTCCGAGGGACAGGAAGTCCAGGCCAGGATCATCGAGATAAAAACCGGGGAGCGCAGGATAAGGCTCAGCATGAGCGCTCTCGAGGGACCCGAACCGCAGGGCGTGAAGGAGCCGACGAAGAGGAGGAAGAAGGGCGATCATCGCGACGACCCCTCCCAGTTCCTCGACGGGGAGACCAATGTAACCATCGGTGACATCATCAAGGAGTCATTGCAGGAATAATATCGACGAGCCGGGCGGCCCTTCCAGGAAGGGCCGCTTTTTAAGGTCCGGAAGGCGAGGGGATGGCACCATGGCTGTTAGGGATATCCGGGAGTACCCCGAGCAGGTCCTGAGAAAAGGATCCCAGGACGTGACCGATTTCGGGGAGGATCTCCAGTCCCTTCTGCGGGATATGTGGGAGACGATGGTATCGAACGACGGCGTGGGCCTGGCGGCGCCGCAGATCGGGGTCAGCCTGAGGGTTGCCGTCATCGGCTGGAGGGACAGGAGGATCGTCCTGGTCAACCCTGTCGTGATCGAACAGGAGGGTGAAGAGGAACTGGAGGAAGGCTGCCTGAGCGCGCCGGGGTTTTATGAAAAGGTCACGCGGCCGGCCCGGGTCGTCGTCGAAGCCCAGGATGAGCACGGCGAACCCATCAGGCTTGAGGAGGAGGGGTTCCTGGCCAGGGTGCTCATGCACGAGATAGACCACCTGGAGGGCAAACTGTTCCTCGACCGTCTTTCACCGCTTAAGAGGCGGTACCTCAAGAAAAAACTACAAAAAAGGGTGGAAAAATGACCGGGGAGGGCCCTCTCTGGTTCGCCGGTTCGGGAATGTTCGCCGCCCGGTGCCTGACGGCGCTCGCCGATGAACTTCCCTTCAGCAAGGTCGTGACCGCGTTGCCGAAACCAGCCGGCAGGGGCCTCGCCGAGAGGAGGACCCCCGTCGACGGGACCGCCGCGGAACGGGGCATATCGGTCTTCAGGACGGACGATATAAACCGCGACGAGACCATCCTGGGCTCCTTCCTGGAGGAGAAGCCCTTTTGCTTTTTCGTCGTCGATTTCTCTCAGGTTATAGGCGAGCCCTTCCTCTCGATGCCCGAACCGGGATGCCTTAACATACACCCCTCCCTGCTCCCCGCCTACCGCGGCGCGGCGCCCATCCAGAGAGCGATAATGAACGGCGAAAAGGAGACCGGAGTGACCGTCTTCCGGCTCGTGGGAGAGGTCGACGCCGGCCCGGTGCTCCTCTCCTCAAGGGTGGAGGTAGGAGAAGAGGACACCTTGGGCGACCTGGCGGAGGTCCTCGCCGTGGAAGGCAGCCGTCTTGCCGTCGAAGGCCTGGAATTATTCCGGAAGAGGAGGATCTCCTTCAGGGAGCAGCAGCAAGATAAGGCCACTTACGCACCAAAGGTGACAAGGCAGGAGACCGGGATCCGATGGGAAAAACCTTCCCAGGAGGTTCACAACCTGGTCAGGTCCCTGAACCCCTACCCGGGTTCTCACTTCTACCTCAGGGGGATACGGACAAAATTATGGCGGACCCGGGCGCGGCCGGGGGAGGGCTCCCCCGGGGAGGTCATCGGCTTCATGGACGGGTTTCCCCTGGTAGCCTGCGGCGAGGGTTCCGTCGAACTCATGGAGGTTCAGGCCGAAGGCCGCCGGCGGACCGACGGCGCCGGTTGGTCCAGAGGTCGGGCTCTCAAAAAGGGGGACATGATGAATTGAAAATGCCCGAGGGGGAGCGAGCCTTTCCCGCTTCTCTTTGCGAAAGGAAATGGCCGAAGGCCCTGGCCGTCACGGGAGCGCTGGGATCGGGCAAGACCGAGTGGGTACTTAACATGGCGCTGGGGTTCCGCGACTGCGGGGAAGAGGTGACCGTGGCCGACGTGGATATCATAAACCCCTACTTCTGCGTCAGGCAGGTGGCCGACAGCCTCAGGGAGGAGGGTTTCCGTATCCTTACCCCTCCTGAGAGCACCCGGTGGTCCGATATGCCCGTCATCGCGCCCGCGGTGGCCTGGGCGGTGAAGTCTCCCGGCGGGAGGCTCCTCATCGACGTGGGGGGCGACGCCGCCGGCGGGAGGGCCCTGAAGCAGTTCTCGGCCCAGATGAAGGAAGCAGGTTATCTCCTGGTACTCGTGGTGAACCCCTTCAGGCCGAGCACCATGGATACGGGGGGCGTCCTTGAACTGGTGAAGGGCATCGAGGGGATATCGGAACTGAAGGTGGGCGCCCTCGTCGCCAACCCCCACCTCATGGACCAGACCACCGCCGAAGACCTCCTTTGGGGGTACCGAAGGGTCTTCGAAGCCGGGAAAGCCTTGGGGCTGGAAGTCCTTTACGGGACGGTCTCACCGCGGCTCGTTTCACAAACAGGTGTCCTCCAAAAGGACTCACCCCTGGAACTCTGGCCCATGGTCAGGCGCATGATGCTCCCCTGGGAGGAAGGTTACATGTGGACCAGGGTCGACGACAGGTCCTAGGGAACAGGGCCGGTCCCATTAAAGGCCTGTAGAATAAATCAAAAGAAGGAAGAGGGTGCGCAGGTAAATGGCGAAAGGGCGTATCAGTGTGCTCGAGGAATACTGCAAGAGCTGCGGTCTTTGCGTCGAAGCCTGTCCGGTCAAGGTTTTGAGGATCTCGGATCATATCAACAGCAAGGGTTACCGACCCGTGGAGCAGTTCAAGGAAGGTTGCATCGCCTGCAAGTTGTGCGCTACGACCTGTCCCGACGCGGCTATCGAAGTGTTCAGGTTCGAAGAGGACCAATAAGGCCGGAGGTGGTACCCATGGCACGAGTACTTATGAAGGGCACGGAAGCTATTGCGGAGGCCGCCATCCAGGCGGGTTGCAAGTACTTTTTCGGTTACCCCATCACACCCCAGAACGAGATCCCGGAGTACATGTCGGCGAAACTGCCGAAGATAGGCGGCGCCTATGTCCAGGCCGAAAGCGAGGTCGCTGCGATCAACATGGTCATGGGCGGGGGAGCAACCGGGACGAAGATCATGACCACCTCGTCGAGCCCGGGGATATCCCTCATGTCCGAGGGGATCAGTTACATAGCCGGGTGCGAGATCCCCGCCGTCATCGTCAACGTTATGAGGGGAGGTCCCGGCCTAGGGGGGATACTCCCGTCCCAGGCGGACTACATGCAGGCCACCAAGGGTGGCGGTAACGGGGACTACCGTCTCCTGGTCCTCGCCCCGAGCACGCTGCAGGAAGCCGTGGAACTGACCCAGATGGCCTTCGACCTCGCCCAGCAGTACCGCAACCCTGTCATGATCCTTGCCGACGGGTTCATGGGCCAGATGATGGAGGCCGTCGAGATCAAGGAGCATATCTCGGAGAACCTCCCGCCCAGGGAGCCCTGGGCGTTGGGGTGCATGAGGGATCGCGGGGGCAAGAGGGCCATACTCAAAAGTCTCTACCTCAACCCCGAAGACCTGGAGCGCCACAATATCGAATTGCAGAAAAAGTACCGCGAGATGGAAAAAGAGGTCAGGTTCGAGGCATACCGCTGCGACGGCGCCGAGATCCTGCTTTGCGCCTTTGGGACGACGGCAAGGATAGCGAGATCGGCCATAAACAACCTGCGGAACGAAGGCATAAAGGTCGGCATGCTGAGGCCCATAACACTGTATCCCTTCCCTAAGGAAAAGATCCGGGAACTCGCCACGGGTTTGAAGGGTGTCCTGGTGGTCGAGATGAACATGGGGCAGATGGTCGAGGATGTCGAGGCGGCCGTCTGCGGGAAGGCCCCGGTGTCCTTTTTCGGGCACGCGGGGGGTATCGCTCCCTCGGTCAAGGAGATCGAGGAGCAGATCAGGGCCGTTCTTTAGTCCAGGGAGGTGTCGGACCGATGAAAGAGATCAAGATCTACGAAAGGCCGAAGTCATGGGCCAAGGACGTGCACACCCATTACTGCCCGGGGTGCGGGCATGGCATCACCCACAGGCTCATCTGTGAGATCATCGATGAGCTGGGGATACAGGACGATGTGATAGGGACCGCGCCCGTCGGTTGCGCCGCCCTTATGTACGACTACTTCGACATCGACTTCTGCGAGGCGGCCCATGGGAGGGCGCCGGCGCTGGCCACGGGCATAAAACGGACCCGGCCGGACAAGATCGTCTTCACCTACCAGGGGGATGGTGACCTGGCCTCCATAGGGACGGCCGAGATCATCCACGTGGCCAACAGGGGTGAGAAGCTGACCACCATCTTTATAAACAACGCCATCTACGGGATGACCGGCGGCCAGATGGCCCCGACGACCCTCATTGGGCAGAAGACCACCACCAGCCCCTTCGGGAGGGACCCCGAACTGGCCGGTTACCCCATGAGGATGTGCGAACTCCTCGCCACCCTCGAGACCCCGGGTTTCATCACGAGGGTCTCCGTGGCCAAGCCCAAGTACATCATCGAGGCCAAGAAGGCCATCAAGCAGGCCTTCGTGAACCAGATCGAGGGCAAGGGTTACTCCTTCGTGGAGGTCCTCTCCAACTGCCCGACCAACTGGGGGATGACACCGGTCCAGGCTTTCGAGTGGACCGAGAGCGCCATGATACCTCACTACCCCCTGGGTGTTTACAAGAACTTCGAATAGGGGAGGGAAGGATATGTCCGGATTTTTCAGAGGAATGATCGCCGCCGGTTTCGGGGGGCAGGGCATAATGGTCCTGGGCCAGCTGGTGGCCTACACGGCCATCAGCGAGGGCCGTCACGTCACCTGGATCCCCTCCTACGGGCCTGAGATGCGCGGCGGGACCGCGAACTGCGGCGTGGCCATCAGCGACGAGGAGATCGCCTCGCCCGTCGTAGCCGAGGCGGATGTCACCGTGATAATGAACAACCCGTCGATGGAAAGGTTCGAGGGGTCGGTGAAACCTGGAGGGCTCCTGGTGTACAACTCCGACCTGGTCAAATACCCCAACCCCAGGAAGGATGTCACCATCTTCCCGATACCGGCCCACAGCGTGGCCCTGGCCCTCGGCAGCGACAAGGTCTCCAACATCGTCGTGCTGGGGGCCATCGTCGAGGCCACCGACCTGGTGGGCCTCGAGGCCTGCATCGAGACAATAAAGGACAAACTCGGGAAAAGAAAACCCCAATTCCTCCCCATGAACCTGGAGGCCTTCGAAAAGGGGAGGGAGATAGCCCGGGAACTGCTCAAGAAAGCCTGAGCCATGTTCACCGGGGAGGAGAAGGTTTCGGGCGAACTGATATACAAGGGGCGGATCCTTAACCTCCGGGTGGATAGGGTCAGACTCCCCGACGGGGGCATGGCCCTGCGGGAGGTGGTTGAACATGCCCCCGCAGTCGGCATTATCGCCGAAACCGGCGATGGGGGCCTCTTCCTGGTGAGGCAATACCGGTACCCCGCTGGGGAGTTCCTCCTGGAGATCCCCGCGGGGATCGTCGAACCCGGTGAGGAGCCGGCCGAGACGGCCGACAGAGAGCTGAGGGAGGAGACCGGGTTCAAGCCGGGGGCTTTGGCGGAGGTGGTCCAATTCTTTACCTCGCCAGGCTTCAGCGACGAAAGGATCATCCTCTTTCACGCCCGTGAGCTTTCACCGGCGCCCAAGGAGTGCGACAGCGACGAATTCATGGACCTGGTCAGGCTTGACCGGCGGCAGCTCCAGGATGCGGCCCTTTCCGGGGAGATCAGGGATTCCAAGACGTTGACAGCGATCTACTGGTTCCTTTCGAGATAAAAGCCAAAACGGGGGAGGGGCTCCGAGCCCCTCCCCGGGAAGGCCGACCGAGTATGAAAAGGGATACCCCCGACCTTGCTACGTTTTTCAATTACCTCCGCTACGAGAGGGGTTGCTCGGAGAACACCGTAAGCGCCTACCGCAGTGACCTTCGTGGCTGGTTCTCCTTTTGCTCGGAAAAAGGCATCCCCCCTTTGCCTCCCCTGCCGGAGAGGATAGCGGAATACCTGGGCTTTCTCTCCAGAGAGGGGCGCAGCAAGTCCTCGATCCAAAGGGCGGCGGCAGCGCTCCGGTCCTGGACGAGGTTCCTCGCCTCGGAGGGCGTTTCCGGCGGGTCTCTGGACCTTTTACGCCTTCCCGCCAGGGAGAGGAAGCTCCCCAAGGTCCTGACGGAGGGGGAGGTAGACAGGCTTCTCGAAGCCTGCGAAGGCGATGACCCCATCTCGCTCAGGGACAGGGCCATCGTCGAGGTCGGTTACGGCTGCGGCCTCAGGGCGGGAGAGATAGCCTCGCTGGACCTCGCCGACGTGGGGCTCCACACAGGGCTGATCAGGCTCAGGGGCAAGGGGGACAAGGAGAGAGTGGTCCCCCTTGTCGGGAAGGTCAAGGTAAGGGTCGAGAGGTACCTGTCCTCCGGGAGGGGTTTGCTGGGTGGTTCCGGAGGCGGCAAGTTCTTCCTCTCCAGGAACGGGAGGCCCTTGAGAAGGGAGGACGTCTGGCGGATCATCCAGAAAAGGGGTGAGAAAGCCGGCATCTCCCGCTCAAGGCTTCACCCGCACATACTGAGGCATTCCTTCGCGACCCATTTGCTCAGGCGGGGTATGGACCTCAGGGTCCTTCAGGAACTGCTGGGCCATTCCTCGATAATGACCACGGAGAAATACACTCATTTTGACGTGGAACTCCGGGATGTTTACGATAAAAGCCACCCCAGGGCTTGAACTTCGCCGCGAAAAAAAATATGCCTGAGGAGGTTGCCCATTGTCTTACAGGGAAGAGGTAGCCAGAGCAGCGAAATTAATTCAGGACAGGATCCGTACGGTGCCCAAGGTCGCCGTCGTGCTGGGATCAGGACTGGGATCCCTGGCCGATTCATTGGAGGACGCCGTGACGGTACCTGTTGCGGGTATAGATCGATGGCCCGTGTCAACGGCCCCGGGACATGCCGGCAGGCTGGTGTCGGGCCGCCTGGGGGACGTCCCAGTGCTGGTGATGCAGGGGAGGGTCCACTACTACGAAGGCTATTCCCCCGAGGAGGTCGCCTTTCCCACGAGGGTTCTGGGCGAGATGGGCGTACCCTTTTATTTCGCCACCAACGCCTCGGGGGGCGTCAGTCACGATCTCTCGCCCGGCGACCTGGTGGTCCTTCATGACCATATCAACCTCCAGGGTTTCAACCCCCTCCGTGGGAGGAACGAAGACGACTGGGGGCCGAGATTCCCCGACATGACCTTCACCTACGACCGCGAGTTGATCGCCATCGCCGAGGAGGCCGCCTCGTCGTTAGGAGAGCGGCTCAAGCGGGGCGTTTACGCCGCCTTCCCCGGCCCCTCCTTCGAGACCCCGGCGGAAATAAGGATGATCAGGACGCTGGGTGCCGACCTGGTGGGCATGTCCACCATCCCCGAGGTCATCGTCGCCAGGCATATGGACATGAGGGTCTGCGTCATCTCCTGCGTGGCTAACTACGCCGCAGGGATGAAGGAGGCCGTTATGACCCACGAGCAGGTCATGAAAGAAATGGGCAAGGCCGCCGGGAGGCTCTCCCGCCTATTGAAGTCCATGGTGGCGATACTGGGGTCGAGGGTACCATGAACCCCGTCGCCTTCATCGAGGACCGTCGGGACGGCAAGGGGTCGACCCCCCAAGAGATCGCCGAGTTCGTACGGCTCGCCCATGGGGGCGAGATCCCCGATTACCAGGTGGCGGCGTGGCTCATGGCGGTTTTCTTCCGCGGGATGACCCGCCGGGAGGTAAAGACCTTCACTGAGGCCCTGTCGCTCTCAGGGAAGGTCGTCACCTTCCCCGGTGATATCTTCCCGGTGGACAAGCACAGCACCGGCGGCGTGGGTGACAAGACGAGCCTCGTCGTGGTCCCCCTGGCCGCCGCCTGCGGGGTCCCCGTGGCCAAGCTCAGCGGCAGGGGCCTCGGTTTCACCGGGGGGACCGTCGATAAACTCGAATCGATACCCGGTTTTTCCGCCCACCTCGACCTGGGGCGGTTCGTCGAACAGGTGACGAAGGTCGGCTGCGCCATAAGCGGGCACTCGGAGGACCTGGCGCCGGCGGAGGCCCTTTTTTACGAGTTGAGGGATGTTACCGGCACGGTGCCTTCCATACCGCTCATCACCAGCAGCATCGTGAGTAAAAAGATGGCCGGGGGATCCAGGGCCTTCGTGTTCGACGTCAAGTGCGGCACGGGGGCCTTCATGAAGGACAAATCCTCGGCCCTTGAACTGTCGGAAAGCCTTGTCGGGCTTTCGGCTTCGCTGGGCAGGAAAGCCATGGCCCTGGTGACGGCGATGGACCAGCCCCTCGGAAGGTGGGTCGGGAACGCCGCCGAGGTGGCCGAGGCGGTGGAAGTCCTTCTCCGGAAGGGACCCGGTGACGTAAGGGATCTCTCCCTTCGGCTTGCCGCTTCCATGGTCCACCTGGGAGGCCTGGCGGGTTCCCCGGAGGAGGCCGGGCGACTGGTCGAGGAAGCTCTTGACTCCGGGAGGGCCTACGGCAAGTTCGAAGAGATGGTCCACGCCCAGGGAGGCGACCTTGAGGCTTTCAACGAAAGGGCTGCCCGTGGAGGCCACCTCGCCGACGCCACCGGAGTGATCGAGGCCGTAAGGAGCGGCGTGGTCACACGGTGCGACGCGAAGGCGGTGGGGGAGAGCCTGAGGGTACTGGGGGGTGGCCGACTCGCCCGGACCGAGACTGTCGACCCCGGGGCGGCCTGCCATGTCCTGAAGAAGATCGGCGACCCCGTGACCAGGGGAGAGCCGCTGGCAAGGGCGTACTTTTCCGTCGATGAAAGCCGCTGGAGCCAGGCGCGCCGTCTCCTCGAGGGCGCCTTTGAGATCGGCGGCGAAGCCGTATCCCCGGCCCTCGTCATTGACACCGTGGAGTCCGGCGAGACGGGCCGGTGACCGGCGGATGTGGGATGAGCCCGGGGAGGACCTTCTCGAAAGGTGCAGAGGCGGCGACCCGGAGGCCCTGGAAGAACTGCTGGTCCTGAGCACCCCCCTGGTGAGGGGGGTAGCGGGGAGGCTCTCCCGGGGAGGCGGTCCCTTTTTCGACGACCTGCTGCAGGAGGGATTCATCTCCATTCTCAGGGCCCTCCCGAAGTACGACGGCAGCAGGGGGAAGTTCACGTCCTTCGCCTTCTCCTGTGCCAGGAACGGGATGGTGTCCTTTCTCAGGAGGGAAAAGGTCCGGCAGTACGACCGCGGGGCGCTGGAACCTGCCGCTGAGGATGTGAATGCGGCCTGGCCGTTATTCATCCTGGACGAAGGTCTCCTGGAAGGGCTTTCCGTCACGGAGATCGCCGTGCTGGACGCCTTCCTCCAGGCGGGGTCGGTATCCTCCGCGGCGGCCTTGCTCGGGTGGTCCAGGAAGAGGACCGACAACGCTCTCCAGCGCGCCAGGAAGAAGCTCAGGGAGAGCCTGGCCTGCGACCGCCCGGCAGGGTGAGTATCGGCGACGCTGTTTTTTCGGTGGACGAGAGGCTCTTGAGCATTTAGAATATTATTACCGTCGGAGGCGAGTGTGCTCTGGTGAGTGCCCCGGGCTTCAAACCCGGTGGGGGTCGGTACGGCCGGCTCCGGTGGGTTCGATTCCCACACGTCTCCGCCATTTTTTGTTTTTTGCCACCGAACAAAGAGGGAGGGTTTCCCGGTGAAAGAGAGACCTTTCAAACTCAGGGGTTTTTCCTACCCCCTCACTCCGGAGGGCAAAGCCTCCATAGTAGGACCTTTCCCCTGGCACTACGGGACGGAGTACCTGAACATCCTCTACAGGACCGACCCCGACGTAATCGCCTCCTACCTGCCCCGCCCGCTGGAACCGGCGGAAGATCCGGGCCTCGCCTACGTGGCCTTCAGCCGATGGTGGTCCGTCTGGGAGGAGAGGAAGGATATGCCCTGGGTGCTCCCCGAGAGGACTCAGTACATGGAGGCGGCGATATGGGCCGGCTGCGCCTTCGAGGGGGTCCAGGGTCAGATCTGTCTCCATATTTGGGTAGATAACGATTTCAGCCTCGCCAGGGGATGGTTCATGGGCTTCCCCAAGAAACTCGGGCAGGTCTCCATGACATCCTACCACCCCCTGAACCCCGGCATGCCCGCCATGGGGCCGAGAGCAAGGCTTAAGGGCGTAGCCTCATCCCACGGCGAAAAGCTTTTCGAGGGCGAAATGGAGACCCTTGAGAAGGTTTCGCACGGGGAGTTGCCCCGGCCCATGGGGCTGCCCCTTTTTCACATCAGGCATTTCCCCTCGATCGTGAAGGGCGCGCCGCCCTCGGTCCTGGAACTGGTCTCGCTGGGCGCCGAGGATTACCGGTACGGCGAGGATGTCTGGCGCGGCGAGGGGGGACTCTCCTTCTTCTCTTCGGAGGTAGAGGAGCACATGCCCCTGGCGCCGAAAGAGGTCCTTGGGGCCTACTCCTTCAGTACGGGTTATACCTTTGACGGCGGCAGGGTACTCCACAGCTGGGTATGAACTTCCTCGAAAGGAGTTGAAGTTCCGGCTTCTTATGTTCAGAATGTAAGGCGTCATCCGAAGAGGAAACATAAAAATCCGGGGAGGTATGAAGGGAATGAAAAAGCTCATCCTGATGATGCTCTGTGTATCAATGATCCTGGGCGCCTCGGCGGCCTCCGCCTTTGAGCCCGTGGCGGCGAAGGACCTGAAGATCGGTTTCGTCTACGTGGGACCTGTCGGCGACGGCGGGTGGACCTACATGCACGATATGGGCAGGGTGGAGATGGAGGAAGCCTTTCCGGGAGTGGAGAGCTTTTTCGTTGAGTCCGTCGCTGAAGGCCCCGATTCCGTGAGGGTCATGGAGACCTTCATCAGGAACGGCGCCAAGCTGGTCTTCGCCACTTCCTTCGGGTACATGGACTTCGTTCAGGAAGTCGCGGCCAAGAACCCCGACGTGATATTCATGCACTGCTCCGGCTACAAAAGCGCGCCGAACGTGGGCAACTACTTCGGGAGGATGTACCAGGCCAGGTACCTGTCGGGGCTTGTCGCCGGGAAGATGACCAAAAAGAACGTCATCGGCTTTGTGGCCGCCAACCCGATCCCCGAGGTCATCAGGGCCATCAACTCCTTCACGCAGGGGGCCAGGAAGGTCAACCCCGATGTCAAGGTCAAGGTGGTCTGGCTCTTCTCCTGGCTCGATCCCGGCAAGGAAAAGGAAGCCACCCTTGCCCTTATCGACGCCGGGGCGGACGTGATCGCCATGCACGCCGACTCTGGGGCGGCGCCCCAGACCGCCGAAGAGGCAGGCGTCTACGTCGTCGGTTACAACAACGACATGAGCCACTACGCCCCCACGATGCACCTCACCTCGCCGGTTTGGGACTGGGGCATGGCTTACAAGTACTTCGTGGGTAAGGTCATCGACGGAACCTGGGAATCCAGCAATATATGGTGGGGCCTGAAGGAAGGGTTCGTCGGCCTTTCGCCGATCTCCAAGGTTGTCCCCGATGAGGTCGTCGCCATAGTCGAATCGGAGAAGGCAAAGATCATCGAGGGCGGCTGGGATGTTTTTTACGGCCCCGTAAGGAACCAGAAGGGCGAAGAGGTAGTCAAGAGCGGTGAAAAGATGACCGACGAAGAAATGCTCTCGATGAACTGGTTCGTGGAAGGCGTAGAGGGCGAGATCCCTAAATAAGCAATAGCCAACTGGGGGGGCGCGGGAGGCGCGCCCTCTTTTCTTTCCCCGCGGCCCAGGGTCGTTCCTCAGGATAAACCCTCGGAGGGATGCAATTGTCTACGGTCCAGCAGGAACCCCTCGTGACGATGAGGGGGATAGAAAAGGTCTTTGTCGGTGTCAGGGCCAACGCTGAGGTGGACTTTGACCTGGACAGGGGTGAGGTCCACACCCTCCTCGGCGAGAACGGCGCGGGCAAAAGCACCCTGATGAACATCCTCAGCGGCCTTTACACCCCCGACTCCGGCTCCATAGCCGTCAAGGGACTGCCGCAGGCTTTCAGGAGTCCCCGGGACGCCATAAGGGCCGGCATCGGCATGGTCCACCAGCACTTCATGCTCGTGCCGACCCTCTCCGTCTGGGAGAACGTGGCCCTGGGGCTTGAAGGCAACTCCATACTGATGGACAAGGACCTCATCGTCAAAAGGATAAGGGATATCCAGGACAGGTACGGCATCCACGTCGATCCCATGACCCCCGTCTGGCAGATCTCCATCGGGGAACAGCAGAGGGTGGCCATCATCAAGGCCCTCTACCGCAACGCCGAAATTTTGATCCTCGACGAGCCCACCTCGGTGCTGACACCCCAGGAAGCCAGGGCCCTTTTCGAGACGATCCGGCAGATCACCGCCGAGCGGCACGGCGTCGTCTTCATCTCCCACAAGCTGGACGAGGTGATGGATATATCGGACCGCATCACCGTGCTCCGCAAAGGAAGGAAGGTGGCCACCCTGCCTGTGGCGGAGGTCACCAAGGAATCGCTGGCCGAGATGATGGTCGGGAGGAAGGTGGTCTTCCAGGTGGGGAAGACCCTCCAGAACCCCGGCAGGGTGGCGCTGGAAGCCAGGGACCTCGTCGTGAGGGGTGACCGTGGCAGGACCCGGGTGGACCATTTTTCCCTCGATGTCCGGCAGAAGGAACTCCTGGGGCTGGCGGGCGTCTCGGGCAACGGCCAGGAGGAGTTGTGCGACGCCCTGGCGGGGATCAGGAAGATAGAAGCGGGGAGCATCAAGGTCGACGGGTATGAGTTAGCCGGGCGGCCCATAAGGGAATTCCAGAAAAGAGGCGTCAGTTACATACCAGCCGATCGGATGGGGACCGGACTCGTCCGGGGGATGAACCTCAGGGAGAATATAGCCCTCAGGAAATACTGGAGGAAGGAGTTCACCCGGTTCCGCTTTTTCATTCACTGGGAAAATATCGCGGGACGCACGGGTCAACTGGTGGAGAGATTCGGCGTTGTCCACCCCGGCCTGGGCTACCCGGCCCGAATGCTCTCAGGGGGTAACCTGCAAAAACTCATGCTGGCCAGGGAGCTCACCGACGACCCCAAGGTGGTCATCGCCGTACAACCCACCTGGGGGCTAGACGTCAGCGCGACACTCTTCGTCAGGGAGACCCTGCTGGAGCAGAGGGACAAGGGGGCGGGGGTGCTGCTGGTCTCCGACGACCTGGAGGAGATCCTCTCCCTCAGCGATCGTATTGCGGTCATCCACAACGGGAGACTCATGGGCCTCGTGGAGGATCCCGACAGCGTAACCGAGGAGCAGCTGGGGCTCATGATGGCCGGAACCTGCCTCGAAGAGTTCCGCCCTCACAGCGCGGAAGCACCCTTCGCCCCTGGAAAGGTGGTCTGATCCTTCCTATGAAGTACCGGGTAGTCCTGAGAAGGAGGTTCAAGACGGGGTTACTCTTCGAGGGGGTCCTTCCGGTCCTGTCGGTCGCAGTGGCCCTGGTCTTCGCCGGGGGTGCCCTCTCGATATTCGGTGTATCGCCCGTGGCGACTTACAGGGCTATGTTCCGGGGCGCCCTCGGGAGCGGCTACGGCCTTAGCGAGGTGGTGGTCAAGACCATACCCCTGGTCATCTCCGGGATAGCCGTGGCCCTGGCCTTCAGGATGAAGATATGGAATATCGGTGCCGAGGGGCAGATCTACCTCGGGGCCCTTGCGACGGCCGCGGTGGTACGTTATTTTCCATCGGGGAACCAGGCCGTCATGCTTTTAACCATGACGGCGGGCGCTGCCCTGGCCGGAGGCGCCTGGGGATACGCCGCCGGGTTCATGAAGTCGCGGTGGAACGTGAACGAGGTGATAACCACCCTCATGCTCAACTATATCGGCCTTCACCTCGCCGATTACTTCATCTACGGGTCCTGGCGCGACCCTTCCAGCCTGGGGTTCCCCATGACGCCCCCCTTCCCACCCTCCGCCCGGCTGCCGCAATTTTTCGGCACCCGGGTCCACCTGGGGATAATAGCGGCGGTGATCCTGGTCCTGGTCTTCAGGTTGGTGATCAGGTGGACGCGATGGGGTTTCGAGATCCGGGCCATCGGCGACAACCCCAGGGCCGCGGTTTACTCAGGCATACCTTACGGCCGCAACGTGGAGCTGGTGCTCTTCATCTCGGGGGCCATAGCGGGGCTGGCGGGGATGACCGAGATCGCCGGGCTCCAGGGCCGCCTCCAGCCCGGTTTCTCGCCCGGTTACGGTTATACGGCCATTATCGTGGCCTGGCTGGCCAGGCTCAACCCGTGGGCGATACTGGTGGTCTCTTTCTTCATGGGGGTCCTCCTCGTCGGCGGTGAGACCATCCAGGTCATCATGAGGCTCCCCCTGGCCAGCGTGCAGGTCATCCAGGGCTGCATCCTCTTTTCGGTGCTGGGCTTTGAGTTCTTTCGAAATTACCGGGTGTTCCTGGTGAGAAAGGAGAGCGGTTAGGATGGAAGTCCTCATCCCCATCCTGGCGGCCGCGGTCAGGAGCGGGACGCCCATCCTCTACGCGACGCTGGGTGAGATCCTCACCGAGAGGTCGGGCGTGCAGAACCTCGGCCTGGAGGGGCTGATGCTAATGGGCGCCTTCATGGGTTTCTCCGTGACCCATGCCACGGGTAACCCGTGGCTGGGCGTCGTCGCGGCCTTCGTCACGGGTGCGGCCATTTCGCTGGTGCACGCCTTTCTTTCCGTCTCCATCGGCGCGAACCAGGTCGTGAGCGGTCTTGCCGTCGCCATGTTCGGGACCGGGGCCAGCGCCCTCCTGGGCAGGAAAATGGTCGGTCTCACCGTGACGGGTTTCGGGAAGATCCCGGTGCCGGTGCTCTCGGGGATCCCCGTCATCGGCCCGGTGTTCTTCGACCACGACCCTTTGGTCTACATCTCCTACGGGCTGGCTTTCTTTCTTTACTGGTTCATCTTTCATACCAGGCCCGGCCTGAACCTGAGGGCCGTGGGGGAGTCGCCCATAGTCGTCGACGCCATGGGGCTCAGCGCCGCACGGTTGCGTTACGTTTATACCCTGGTCGGTGGCGGGCTGGCGGCCGTCGGCGGGAGTTACCTCTCCCTGGCCTACACGAAGATGTGGAGCGAGGGGATGAGCGCCGGCCGCGGCTGGATCGCCGTGGCGCTGGTGATCTTCGCCCTCTGGAACCCCGTCAGGGCGATCCTGGGTTCCTACCTTTTCGGGGGCGTCGGCGCGATGCAGCTGAGGATACAGGCCGCGGGGACCAGTTTCCCAGCCCCGATCCTGATGATGATGCCCTACATTTTCACCATCCTCGTCCTGCTGGTCATATCGGTGAAAAAGGGCAAGGGGATCCTCCTGGGCTCCCCAGGGGCCCTCGGGGTGCCCTATTCGCGCGAGGAGAGGACCTGATTCACCCTTTGCGGCCGTTCCTTGAAAGGTCCGCTATGGGGTCGATGTACTGGTACTGGGGTTCGGAGTCCCAGGGGAAGAGTATCCAGGTTTCCTGGCTCACCTCGGTGACGTAGGTGTCGGTGAGGGGCCTCCCGTCGGGCTTGGCGTAGACCGTGGCGAAATGGCTCAAGGGGAGCATTTCCCTGACGATCCTGGCTGTCTTGCCCGTGTCGACCAGGTCGTCGATGATCAGGGTCCGCTTGGAGTCGCCCGCGACGTTCTTGATCACCCTGAACCCGCCCTGTGCCCTGACGGTGTAACTTGAGACACATACGGTGTCGATGAAGTGGATGTCCAGTTCCCTGGCGATGATGGCGGCCGGGACCAGGCCGCCCCTTGCGATGGCTATGATCCTCTCCCAGTCGGTCCTCAGTTCCAGCAACCTCCAGGCCAGGGCCCTGCAGTCGTTGTGGAGCTGGCTCCAGGATACGGGATAGGTCTTCTTGTAGCGGCTGTCGGTCTCCTTCATGCTCGTCCTTCCCCGGGCGGGATGATCATGGCCGGTCCTTTCAGGACCGTCTCCAACGGGTCCCATGGGGGGTATCCTCGAGAAGGATGCCCCTGGAAGCCAGTTCTTCCCTTATGGAATCGGCCCTTTTGAAGTCCCTTTCGGCCCGGGCCCTTTCCCTTTCAGCCAGAAGTGCCTCCACCTCTTCCTCGAGTCTCTTGTCGCCCTCTTCGGTCATTTCAATGAGACCCAGTATGCCGTCGACGTGATCGAAGAAGGAAAGGGCTTTTTCCCTGAAGGCGGGCGCGAGGTTTTTACCGCCCGACGTGGCCTGGTTGATGGTCCTGACGGCTTCGAAAAGGACTCCGATGGCGCCGGCGGTGTTGAGATCATCGTCGAGGGCCGCGTTGAAACGTTCCAGCGCCTCGTCGAGCAGAAATGCCTCTCCTCCGGAGGGGGGCCCGTCCCCGTCCACAGGGGCGTTGACCAGTTCGTGGTAGGAGTTCCTTATCCTGGCGACCGCGCTTTCGGCCTGCCCCAAGCTTTCATCGGAAAAACTGATGGGAGACCTGTAATGGGCGCTGAGCATGAAGAGCCTGATGGCTGATGGGGAGAACCGCTCGCGTGCCTCGCGGGCCGTGAGTATGTTGCCCAGGGACTTGGACATCTTTTCCTGGTCCATGAGGATGTAGCCGTTATGGATCCAGTACCTCACGAAGGGTTTTCCCGTGGCTGCCTCGGCCTGGGCTATCTCGTTCTCGTGGTGGGGGAAGACCAGGTCGCTCCCCCCGGCGTGGATATCGATGGTTTCGCCGAGGAGAGCCATGGCCATGGCGCTGCATTCTATGTGCCACCCCGGGCGACCCTCGCCCCAGGGGCTCTCCCAGGAAGGCTCACCTTCCTTTTTACCCTTCCAGAGGGCGAAGTCCAGGGGGTGTTTTTTCCTGGGGTCCACCTCGATGCGGGCCCCCGAAAGGAGGTCTTCCAGGGACTGCTTGGCAAGCTTGCCGTAGCCGGGAAAGGATTTGACGTCGAAGTAGACGTCGCCGTCCACAACGTAGCCGTGACCCCTTTCGACGAGTCGCCTCACCAGGCCTATGATCTCGGGGATGAACTCGGTGGCCCTGGGAGAAAAGGTGGGACGCTTCACGCCGAGGGCGTCGGCGTCCTCGTAGTAGGCCTCGATGAACCGGTCGGCCAGTTCCCGGACGGTGATGCCAAGCTGGGCCGCCCTGTTTATCATCTTGTCGTCGATGTCGGTGAAGTTCTGGACGTAGGACACCTCGAACCCCTTCGCCTCCAGGTAACGGCGGAGGACGTCAAAGATAATGAAGGGGCGGGCGTTGCCGATATGGAAGAAATCGTATACCGTAGGGCCGCAGGAGTAAAAACTGACCTTCCCCGGCACGAGGGGGATGAAGGGCTCCTTCTTCCTGGTAAGGTCGTTGTAAAAGCACAAAGCCATGGCTACACCTCCAAAGGCGGGAAAGGACTCCTTTAGGGGTATCCTATACCAAATGGGTCACGCTGGACAACCGGTCCAGGCCTTTCGAGGCCGGCGAAAGCGCGGGGCGCCGCCGGGCGCTTCGAAGGGCGGAAAGGAAGATCGACCTGGAAAAAACGGGCATTGAGAAAAAAGTGGCGTCTCTGCCTTTGCGCCCGGGCGTTTACCTGTTCCACGACGAGAACAGGGCCGTAATATACGTGGGCAAGGCCAAATCGTTGAGGAAAAGGGTCCAGTCCTATTTCAGGCACGGGGGGTTCGCGTCGCCCCGGCTCAGGAAGCTCGTCTCTTCCATAAGGGATATCTCCTTCATCAGGACCGAGACCGAGGCGGAGGCCCTCATAACCGAGGCGAGGCTGATAAAACAGTACCAGCCCTTTTTCAACATCGACCTCAAGATGGGGGAGCGGTACCCCTACGTGAAGATCACCGACGAACCCTTCCCCCGGATCGTGATAACCAGGCACCGGGAAGAGGGGGACGGCGCGGACTACATAGGGCCCTTCGTGAGCGCCGGCGAACTGCGGCAGATGCTACGGCTAGTGGAGAGGTTTTTCCCCTTGAGGATATGCAGGACCGACTCCAGGGGCGGCAAGTGGGCCGCCAGGCCCTGCGTGAGGTACGACCTCGGGAGGTGCCTTGGGCCCTGTGCCGGGCTCGCCGACCCTTCGGAGTACCGGGAGAGGGTGGCCGATATCGCCCTGCTCCTGAGGGGGCAGTCCGCCTCCCTCGTAGGTAGGTTGAGGGAGAGGATGGACAAGGCTTCGGCCTCGATGGACTTCGAGACCGCCGGCCGGTACAGGGACACCATAAGGGCCATCTGGAGGCTGTCCAGGAGGCACGTGTCCATGGTCTTCTCGGACCCCCTCGATGGCGGTATCTGGAAGAGCCTCACCCAACTCCAGGAGGTGCTGTCCCTCCCGACCCTCCCCTGGAGGATCGAGGGGTACGACATCTCCCATTTCGCCGGCGGAGAGGCCTACGGCGTCTGCGTTGTTTTCGAGCAGGGCCTCCCGAACCCTTCCCTGTACAGGAGGTACCGGATCCGCACCGTTGAGGGGATCGATGACTTCAGGTCCATCGCGGAGGTCCTGGAGAGAAGGTACAAAAGAGTCCTGGAGGAATCGGGTGTTTTCCCGCAACTGATCCTCATCGACGGCGGGCCCGGGCAGCTCTCCTTCGCGGTGGAGGCGCTCAAGGCCCTGGGCCTTGCCGATGTCCCGGTGGCCGCCATCGCGAAAAGGGAGGAGTTGCTTTACGTCCCCGGGAGGGTGGGACCGATCCGCCTGCCCCGGGAGAACGAGGCCCTGATGCTCCTCCAGCGGGTAAGGGATGAGTCTCATCGCTTCGCCATAGCCGCCAACAGGAGGGCCGGCAGGAAGAGGATGTCCCGCTCGTCGCTGGAGGATGTGCCGGGCATAGGCAAGATCCTGGCCTCGAGGCTCCTTTCGAGGTTTGGCAGTGTCGCCAGGATATCCACGCTGACCCCGGAAGAGATCTCTTCCGTGAAGGGCGTCAGCGCCGAGGTGGCGAAGAGGATAATCCGCCACCTGGGAGGCCGGGAGCAGGATGATGATGAATGACCCGAAAAGGGATGCCTTGAATATGAGGGCGGCCCTGAGCCTCGCCCTCAGGGGGACGGGCAGGGTCAGTCCCAACCCCCTGGTGGGGTGCGTGATCGTTGGTCCCGGCGGTCTCGTGGGTTGGGCTTATCACGGCGAGGTAGGGGGACCCCACGCCGAGGCGGCCGCGCTGGAACGCGCCGGTGAGAGGGCGCGGGGGGCGACGCTTTACGTCAATCTTGAGCCCTGCCGTCACCACGGAAGGACTCCCCCCTGCGCCCCCAGGATCATCGGGGCGGGCATCGCCAGGGTCGTAGCGGGCATGGCCGACCCCGACCCCAGGACGGCCGGCGGCGGCTTCGCTATGATGCGGGAGGCGGGGGTGGAGGTCACCCAGGGTGTCCTGGAGGAAAGGTGCAGGTATATCAACCGTGGTTTCCTCTCGAGGGTCGAGCGGAACCGCCCCTGGGTCATCCTTAAGATGGCAGCGACCCTCGATGGGAACATGGCCATGCCTTCCGGCGAGAGCCGCTGGATCACCAACTCCTTTTCCCGGGTGAGGGCCCACCTGTTGAGGGATGCCAACGATGCCGTCATGGTGGGTATCGGCACCGTATCCGCCGACGACCCCCTGCTGACCGTCAGGGACACCGACGGTAGGGACCCGATACCGGTGGTCCTGGACCCTTCGCTGAGGATGCCCCCATCGGCACGCCTGGCCAGGGATGGGACGATCATCTTTTACTCCCGTGAAGCGCCGGCCGAAATACTGAAGGCTTTGCGGGCAAAAGGTTGTATACTTTACAAGATTGAGGCCGACAGGACGGGAAGGCCCTCCTTGGAGAGCGTGCTGGAAAAACTCGCCCAACTGGGGGTCAACAGCCTGCTTGTCGAGGGGGGGCCCGGAGTACTGGGTTCATTCCTGGCGGGGAGGCTTTTTGATGGGCTTGCTCTTTTCCTCGCGCCGCGTTTTTCTGGGAAAGGGCACGGCATCGGCGATGGTTTCGTCCTCGATAGACTCGCCGATGCCATCGGGGTCAGGGTCGAGAGCATCAGGGACCTCGACGGCGACCTTTGGCTGGAGGGGGTCAACCCATGTTCACAGGACTGGTTGAGTGCACGGCGAGGGTAACCGGCCTTAGAAGGAGCGGCGAGGTCGTCGAGCTGGTTATAGGGGGAGCCCCCATCGACTGGGAGTTGAAAAGGGGCGATTCCGTCTCCGTCTCCGGGGCGTGCCTTTCCGTGGTGGCCAGGGAGAGGGGCGGATTTACGGTGCAGATGATGCCCGAAACCTCCAAGAATACTATCCTGGGGAACGTCAAGCCCGGCTACCGCGTCAACCTGGAGAGGGCCATGCCCGCCTCGGGGCGGCTCGAGGGCCATATCGTCACCGGCCACGTGGACCTGGTCTCTCAGGTGGTCGGCCTCGTGGACCTGGGGCGGAGCAGGGAACTGGACTTCAGCCTCCCCCCCGAGGCCGCGCGCTTTGTAGCGAGAAAGGGTTCCATTGCCGTCCAGGGGGTCAGCCTGACGGTCATCTCCAGCGAAGCCGGACAGTTCCGGGTCGGACTCATACCCGAGACCCTGGCCGACACGACGCTGGGGGATCTCCGGATCGGCGACCCGGTGAACGTGGAGTACGATATACTATCAAAATACCTGGTGAATCTTCTCGAAAAGAGGACCTTGTCCCCGAAGGGGGGACTGACACTGGACAATTTGGCAGAAATGGGATGGTCGTAAATGGGAGGATCCGAAGTAGAGCGGGAATTGGCTGAAAATGAAAGGGTCTCCACAACCGTGGAAGAGGCCATAGAGATAATCCGCCGCGGCGGGATGGTCATAGTGGTGGACGACGAGTCGCGGGAGAACGAGGGCGACCTGGTGATGGCCGCCGGATCGGCCGACGCGGAGAGCATAAATTTCATGGTCTCCCGGGGAAGGGGGCTCGTTTGCGTCCCCATGGATGAAAAAGTCGCGAAGAGGCTGAACCTTGAGCCTATGGTCAGGGAGAACACTGACCTGCACTCTACGGCCTTCACCGTGAGCGTCGACGCCCGGGATGGCGTCACCACGGGCATATCGGCCGCCGAGAGGGCTCTCACGGCGAGGCTTTTGGCCTCTCCCGAGGCGACGCCGGAGATGTTCCGAAGGCCGGGGCACATGTTCCCCCTGATCGCACGGTGCGGGGGAGTCCTGAAAAGGGCCGGTCACACTGAGGCCGCCGTGGACCTGGCCAGGCTGGCCGGGAGGCCGCCGGTGGGCACCATATGCGAGATCATGAAGGACGACGGGTCCATGGCCCGGTTCCCCGACCTGGTGGAATTCGCCGAACTTCACGGGCTCAAGATCATCACCATCGAAGAACTCATCCGCTACAGGAACAAGAAGGAAAAACTGGTGGAGAAGGTCGCGGTCGTGAACCTGCCGACGGAATACGGCGATTTTGTCGCCCACGCTTACGTATCCGTGCTGGATGAGAGCGGTGACAAGGTGCACCTGGCCCTGGTGAAGGGGAATATCTCCCCGGAAAGGGCGACGCTGGTGAGGGTTCATTCCGAATGCCTGACGGGGGATGCCCTGGGCTCCCTCCGGTGCGACTGCGGGCCGCAGCTGAAAACCGCCATGAGGATGATCGAGGGTGAGGGAAACGGGGTATTGCTGTACATGAGGCAGGAGGGTCGCGGGATAGGGTTGCTGGAGAAACTCCACGCCTACGAACTGCAGGAGAAGGGGCTCGATACGGTGGAGGCCAACGAGGCCCTCGGCTACAAGCCCGACCTCAGGGACTACGGGATCGGCGCCCAGATACTCTCCGACCTCGGCTTGAAAAGGATCAGGCTCATCACGAACAACCCCAGGAAGATCATAGGTCTCGAGGGGCATGGTCTTGAAGTGGTGGACAGGATCCCCCTTGTCATCTCCCCCAACGCTTTCAACGAAAAGTACCTTGAGACCAAGGAGAATAAACTGGGCCATATGCTCCATCTGAAGGACATCATCGGCTAGACCGCCGGTGGGGCTATAAAACGAAAAGGGGGAAGTGATACGCTATGAGGACGATCCAAGGCAAACTCGTGGGTACCGGCCTGCGGTTCTTCCTTGCAGTCTCCCGGTTCAACGAACTTATCTCCTCGAGGCTCCTGGAAGGAGCCAAGGATTTCCTTTTGAGGCACGATGTGCAGCCCCAGGATATCGATGTCGCCTGGGTCCCGGGGGCCTGGGAGCTCCCACTGGCAGCCAGAGAGGGAGCCCTCACCGGCAAGTACGACGCCGTGATCGCCCTGGGTGCGATCATCAGGGGCGATACGCCCCACTTCGATTTCGTGGCTTCCGAGGTATCCAAGGGCCTCGCCATGGTGGAACTCGAGCAGAGGGTCCCCGTGGCGTTCGGCGTCCTTACCTGCGATACCCTCGAACAGGCGCTCCTGAGGGCCGGGAGCAAGTCCGGCAACAAGGGTGCCGATGCCGCCGCCGCCGCCATCGAGATGGCCGACCTTTTGAGCCAGTTGAGAAAATCCTGACAGTTTGGAGGATACCCATGCTCGACATCAAACTTTTTCGTGAAAGACCCGAGGAACTGAGCAAGGCCCTGGCAGCAAGGTACGGCGTTTTTCCCGTTGAGGAGGTCGTCGGGCTGGACGCCCGGCGCAGGGAAGTGCTCACCCTCACCGACGACCTGAGATCCGAAAGGAACCAGGGCTCCAGGGAGATCGCCGAGTTGAGGAAAAGCGGCGGCGATGCTGCGGGGCTGACCGAGAGGATGCGACTCGTCGGCGAGGAGATCAGGAAAAATGAAGAGATGATCTCCGACATGGAGAACCGCATCCAGGCCCTGCTCCTCGAGATTCCTAATATCCCCCACGAGTCGGTCCCGGTGGGGGAGGACGAGGATTCCAACAAGGTGGTCCGCACCTGGGGCGAACCCCGGAAGTTCGATTTTGAGCCTTTACCTCATTGGGAACTGGGGGAAGCGCTGGGGATAATGGATTTTGAGAGAGGGGTGCGCCTCGCTGAGAGCCGATTCACAGTCCTCAAGGGTCTGGGGGCCAGGCTCGAGAGGGCCCTGGTCAACTTCATGCTCGATATTCATACTAACGAACACGCCTACCAGGAGGTGCAACCGCCCTTCATGGTGAACAGCGAGACCATGAAAGGGACGGGGCAGTTGCCGAAATTCGCCGAGGATCTTTACTCCTGTTCTTCCGATGATCTCTGGATGATACCCACCGCCGAGGTACCGCTTACGAACCTCCATCGAGGAGAGATACTACCCGAGGACGACCTTCCCCTGCGCTACACCGCCTATACGCCCTGCTTCAGACGGGAGGCGGGAAGCCACGGCCGTGACGTCCGCGGGATGCTTCGCCAGCATCAGTTCGACAAGGTGGAACTTGTCAAGATCTGTTCTCCCGAGAGCAGCTACGCCGAACTTGAGTCACTGACGGCCTCCGCGGAGGAGATCCTTAAAAGGCTTGGGCTCCCCTTCCGTACGGTGCTCCTGTCGACGGGGGACATGGGCTTCGCCGCCAGCAAGACCTATGACCTGGAAGTGTGGCTCCCTTCGCAGGACAAGTACAGGGAGATCAGTTCCTGCAGTAATTGCGAGGATTTCCAGGCTCGCAGGATGAACACGAGGTTCCGCCCCAGGGATGGTGGCAGAGTGCGGTATGTCCATACCCTCAACGGCTCGGGGATAGCCGTCGGAAGATGCCTTATCGCCATCCTTGAGAACTACCAGAACCGTGACGGGTCGGTATCGATACCGGGAAGTCTGGTCCCCTACATGGATGGGACCGAGGTCATCGGAAAATAGACTTATTTTTCATCATCGGGCTCTTTTCATGCTAAAATCATGACGGAATCCCGCTCCTGGCCTCAGAAGCGGTTTTTGACGGCGATGAGGGTTATTCCATCGGGGAGGGCGTTTTATGGCCGCTGGTGTTCATGAGCTTCAGGGTATGGTGTTTCTTTCGCTTTCGATCTTCGTCTTCTTTTTCGCGATCCAGAGGATATCGAAGGTGACCCTGGAGAGAGACCAGTACCAGTACCTTAAGGATGTCTGCCTCCTGGCGGCGTGGGGGATATGCGGGGTCTGGTCACCCGACCCCTCGGTCCGGCTCGTGGTGGCCATGGGTCTCTTGGCGGCCATCTTCGGCGTGGGCCAGAGGGTCAACCCGAAGATGCCATGGTCCCTGGGTTTCTTCGGCATAGGCCTTGTCTTCGCCTCCCTGGGGTTGGGCATATCCTTCGTTGGATTCCCCGGTGGCAGTTACCTCTTCCTCAACCGGTACTCCTCGCTGCTGGCCACGGCGCTTTGGGTCGGCCTGTTCCCCCTTCTTTTGCAGGAGATGGACCAGGTTCCCGGCCTGGCGGGCTTCCTCTCCGCCGTATCCTGGATAGTGATGCTCATCGTCACCGGCCTTTCCAAGCAGCATATCCAGGGCGCTTTTTATATGACCCTTGTGGGTGTCTCCATACTGGCCGTTTTCTGGAGCCGTCACGGTCACTCCTATCAACGCCTCGGCGAGCCCGTGGCGGCCCTCTGGGGCACCCTGATCGCCGGTACTTCCATTATGGGCGTCAGCAAGGGTGTGACCTTTTCCACCCTCATGCTCATCCCTCTCGGCCTTTTCGCCATACCCATGGTAGAGGCCTCCGTCAATATCGTCAGCCGGACCTTTTCCTCCCGTTCCCAAGGCTCCCTCTTTCTCTACAGGAGGCTTGTGAGCAGGGGCATGGATCATACGCCGGCCGTCCGTTCGGTGGGTTCGTTATGCGCGGTCATGGGTGCCGCCGTGGCGAGCTTCCAGCTGAGGGACGAGAATATGGCCCTGGCAGCCCTCCTTTCGTCGACGATCCTGCTCGGCGGTTTCCTTTTCGTCGTCTCCACAGGAATAAAGAGACCCACTTCGAACCGTTCCACCCTCTGGGGGACGCCTATCGACAGTATTTCAGCCGATTACGCCCTGGGCAGGACCAGGTCGCTGATCCTCCAAGGTGGCCCGGGCCGTTATTTTGTGACCCTTGACGCCCTCTCCGCGCTGAGAGCCAGGGAAGACAGACATTTCAGGGAGGTCGTGACCGGCGCCGACCTGGTCCTCCCCGACGGCAAGGGCTTGACCTGGGCCTTGGGTTTCCTGGGGGCTCCTTCGGTCCAAAGGATACCCGGCGTCGAATTTGTCGAGCGAATGTGCCGTTTAGCCTCGATGGAGGGCTGGCCGGTTTTTCTCCTCGGAGGCGCCCCGGGTGTAGGCGAAAAGGCCGCCGAAAACCTGAAAAAGCTTTATCCCGGCCTTTTGATCGGTGGCGTAAGGCACGGCTACCTCGATACTTCCGAAGCGGGGAGCCTGCTGGAGGAGATCAGGGATTCCGGATCCCGTTTCATCTTCGTGGGGATGGGGGTACCGAGGCAGGAGGCCTGGATGTTCGAACATCACCACCTGCTGCCGGGTACCATTTCCATCGGCGTGGGTGGCAGCTTCGACGTCATCTCCGGCAACCTTAAAAGGGCGCCCCTTTTCTTGCAGAAGGCGGGGCTCGAGTGGCTTTTCAGGCTCATCCAGGAACCCTGGCGGTGGAGCCGGGTTCGCCGCCTTCCTCTTTTCGTCTACCACGTGATTCTCACGAAATTCGGGTTTTCCCATCAGAAAGGGGAATAATGTTTTGACCATCAACGCCGGGCAGCTCATGCACAGGGACCTTTCATCCGTATCGGAGGAAGATCATGTACTTGACGCTGTGCATTTGCTTTACAGCCAGCGACTTTCCGGTGTCCCTGTCGTAAGGGACGACTGGGTGCTCCAGGGGTACCTCTCGGAGAGGGACATCCTTCGCAGGGCAACGCCCACCTTTCTGGAAGTGCTCGCCCAAAGCACCTTCCTCGACGACTCCGAGGGCGACCTCTTCGAAAGGCTGAAACAGATAGGCGATATGAAGGTCAAGGACGTGATGAACCCCGACCCCATCTTCGTCAAGCCGACGGAGAGCCTTATGACCGTCGTCGACCTGATGCTCAGGAAGGGTTTGAAGAGGCTCCCCGTTGTGGAGGGCCGCAAACTGGTCGGAGTGATCGAGCGGGGCGGTTTCTGCGAATTCATGATGGAAGGCAAGGAATTCAATGAAGCCAGGTGATCACCAGGTTTTTGAAGACCCCGACGCCGAGGTCGAGTCCTTCAGGCAGGCCCTGGAGGCAAGGCTGGAAGAGGAGAAGATACTCCTTGAGGAAGAACGCGAAGGGGCGCTGAAAAGGATAGAAGAGCTTGAGCAACGGTCCCTCGCCGAGGCCGAAGAAGAATGGAATCGTTACGAAGAGGCGCTTATCACGTCTACTGGTTCCTTCGCCGAGGACCTCCGGGGCGAAATAACCTCCCTCCTTGACCCGGTCCTGGAAAAGGTGTTGACCGAAGAATTTGTTGAGATCGCCGTCAGGGCGATCCTTCCCCCCGCCCCCAGGGGCTTGGGAGGAGGGCGGCCCTTTTGATAAGGGACATGCTCTTTTTCGGGCTCTGGGGTCTCGTCGGCGACAGGCCCCGGATCATCGGGAAGCTCCATGACCTGGGAGTGGTCCACCTTCACGAAGAGCCGCTGGAATACGTGTCACCGGAAACGGCGGCGGAGATGAAGATCCTCCGGGGCAAGGCCTTGGGGCTGCTCGAGAGCCTTGGCTGGAGTGAATGGGTTTCGATCCCCCGGGAAGTTTTAGAGGAGGAAAGAGCGCTGCTCTCGACCTCGGACGAAACCATGATCGAAGCCGTCGAGGAGAGCCTAGACTCCTTCAGTGCCAGGCTCTCTGGCAAGTCGCGGATGAAGGCCGACCTGGAGATAAAGCTCAATTCAATAAAAGGCGCCCTCAGGACCATCTCGCACTTCGACACCTTCATCCGTGACAACACGAGGTCGGGCCTTGAGATCTCGATCTGGTGGGCCCAGAAGGCCAGTATTCCTGAACCTGCCGCCAGGATCCGGAAGATCGTGAGGGATAAGAACCCCCTGGAAAAGGGTGATGGGATCCCCTACCTCCTCCGGGTCACCCCGGGGGGGGAGAGGATCCTCGCTATAGCTTATCCCCCTGAATTTCGCGAGGTGGTCCGGGAAATACTCCTTTCGGAACAATGCATCCCCTGGATGCTCCCGGGAGATTACGAGAGCATGTCTTTTCGTGAAGCCCTCCCTCTCATGGAGGCAGCCCTGGAAGAGATCCCCCGGGGTATAGATGAGATCGACCGTAACCTCAAGGCTGCAAGGAGGGAATGGGGGCCCAAGTTAGGAGCTCTTTACGTGATCCTGGACGAAAAGGTCGAGGAGGCTCTTGTTGAGTCCGGAAGTGAGACCAGGGGTGAGGTCTTCAGGCTTTCCGGGTGGGTCCCGGCCGACGAGAAGGACGAGCTGGCGACGCGGTTGAAGACCGAGTTCGGGGAGAGGCTTTTTCTCCGCTGGAGAGAGCCTCAGCCTGGCGAATGGCCCGAAGTGCCCACCTCTCTAAAAAACCCCAGGTATTTTCAGCCCTTTGAACTTTTCCTGAAGCTCATGCCCGTCATTTCCTACAAGGGCCTTGACCCTACCGTGCTCATCGGGTTGTTTTTCCCCCTTTTCGGGGGCTGCATGGTGGGCGACATGGGCTACGGCCTGGTCATCGGCGTCCTGGGGTTTTGGCTCAGGCGGAAGGACGGCCGACGCATCATGAAGGACGTCGGCTGCATCCTCCTTTACCTCGCCGCATGGTCCATCTTCTGGGGGGCCGCCTATGGTGAGGTCTTCGGTGACCTGGGTCACCGTTTTTTCCACCTGGAGCCCCTCTGGCTTGAGAGATCCCAGGTTGTGCTGCCGGTGATGGCCTTCACCGTAGGTCTGGGTTTTGCCCACGTCTTCCTGGGCTTCCTCATGGGGGTCGTCCAGGGGTTGAGGATGGGACAAAGACACCTCTGGATGGAAAGACTGGGCAACGTCGTCGTTTTCCTGGCCCTGCTTTCGGTCATGGTCCAGGTGAAGGGGTGGTTGCCAGGAAGGCTGTTCACCATCCCCGTTACGCTGTTGGTGCTGGGGCTCGTCCTGCTTCTTGCCGGTGGCGGCATGGGCGGCCTTGTCGAAGCCCTCGGATCAGTGGGGAATGTCCTGAGTTACGTCCGTATCGCGGCCATCGGGCTCTCCTCCGCGATACTGGCCACGGTGGCCAACAGCTTCGTGGATTCCCTGGGGATCACCTTTTTCGGGGTATTCATGGCCCTGGCGATACACCTGTTGAACTTCGCCCTTGCCGTTGCGGGTTCAAGCCTGCATTCGGCGCGACTCCAGTACGTGGAATTCCTCGGGAAGTTCCATGCCGGGGGGGGAACCTTGTATAAACCCTTTTCAAGGAGGGAGCCGGGATTATGGAAAAGGCACTGATCGCTCTTGCGGCAGCCCTGGCCGTGGCCATCCCTGCCATGGCTACAGCTTATGCCCAGGCGAGGATCGGCAGCGTCGGAGCCGGGACTATCGCCGAAAAGCCCGAGACAAGCGGAATTATCATCATACTCGAAGCCCTTCCCGAGACGATGGTGATACTGGGTTTTGTCGTGGCCGTCATGTTGATCCTCCAGTTCGCCTGATCTTTCCGTGACCTGGGAACCCCGATGGTACCGAGGGGGTGCTTGCCGCTGTGACGGGGATCGCGGAATTCAAAAGAGCGCTGAAGGAGGAGTTTTCCAAAAAGTCAGCGGCGCTCCGCGGCGAATCGGAAAGCTTCATTTCGGACAGGATCTTCGTGGCGAGAAGGGAGACTGAAAGAAAGGTCCATGACATAAGGGCAGGACACAAAAAGCGGTTTGACCTTCTCCTTGAAAGGGAGAAGAGGCGCACCCTGCTCAAGGTGAGGGAAGAGGCGCTGGGCAAGATCTCTTCCATCCTGGAGAAGACCACGGAGAGGGTCGGACTTCAGATCGAGGCCATCCGCGGTGATCGTGAAGCTTACTCGGGTATCCTTTCCCGCCTTGTCCTGGAGGCGCTTGAAGCGCTGGAGGCCGAAGCCGTGATCCTCGTCCTCCCCGGGGAGGGAGGACTGGTGCCCGAGGATGAAAGGATAAGGGCCGTGGAGGAGAGCGAGTCCGTCACGTCCTGGGGAGGTTGCCTGGCGACGGACGCCCCGACCCGTACCCTGTATATAGACAACACGATAAAGACCAGGTGGGACCTTTACCAGAAGGAGCTCCTTCGCGGCCTTTCGGAGCGCTACCGACATGTTCTTGAAGAGTTCGAAAGGTTTTCCAGAGAATTTCGGCTATCTTAACGCCAGGCTCCGTGCCCGTTTTGGGGACTTCCTGGCCCGAGAGGATTACCGAAGGTTGGCATCCCGGAGCCTTGAGGATATCGAGGTCTTCCTTTTGGATACCAGGTACGGCAAGAGTTTCAGGCGGAGCCTGATCGAACAGTCCCTGTCAACCCACCGAAAGATCGAGATGGCCCTCGCGGACACCTCGGCATCGGTCTTGAGCCACACCAGGAATATGGCCATGGGTGAACCCGAGGATCTCATCAGCGTGATCCTGTCCAGGGCGGACCTTCAGAACGGGCGCCTTCTAGTCCGGTACTTCTTTATCGGCATCCCCTACGAGATGCAACCCCGGTGGCACGCCTACGGTACCCTCCCCGTGCGTTTCTTCGCCCAGCTATGGAAGAGCCCGTCCGTCGCCCACGGGATCGACAAGTGCCTTGCCTTTGACCACCCCCTGGCGAGGGCTCTTGCCAGGGCGCTCGAACAGGTAGTGAAGGGATCCAGCCTCCCGGCGAGCGAAAGGGCGCTCCTGTCGGGCATGCTGGTATGCCAGGAGAGGGTGCTGGACAGCCACAGGACGAAGAATTCGGCCCTGGTGAAGGAATACCTCGCCAGGACCATCGATGTATGGAACCTGAATATCTGGTCCAGGGTTTTCTCTGGCGTCATGCAGAAGGAAAAGGCCGCTGAGCTCTACCTGAAGGGGGGGTTTTCCCTGTCCCCGGAGCGGCTCCAGGGCTCCCCCGAGCCTGCCGGGTTGCTAGACTCAACGCCCTGGGAGAATATCCTGGACCGTTCCAAGGGTGGCCCAGCGGAGATAGCCCCGGGAGGGGCCATGCGGGAGTTCTGGCGGTGGCAGATCTCCCTGAGAAGAAAGGATCCCTTGGGTATCGAGGTGGCGATAGCTTTCATCGCACACCAATTGGTGGAATGGCGGAACCTGGACTCACTGGTGGTGGGGGTGTCCATGGGGTTCGAAGGGGATGCCATTTTGGAAAAGCTGATCCTCGCGGGGTGACCGTCGATGGCGATGCAGAATTACGGCAACGGGTACGTTCTCGGCAGGCAACCCTTCGTAGAACTCTGGTCCCTCCTCGGTCTCGTGGCCGTGGTCTGCGAGGGGCCGGAGGATTTCCCCGGGTGCTTTCAGAAGCTCCAGGGTGAAGAGGTGGCCTTTGTCCTCGTCGAGTCGGACTGGGCGGAGAGTATCCCGGAGTTCTACAAGAGGAAAGCGAAGATCTCAGACCCTGTCTGGGTGGAAATGCCCTCCCTGAGGGGCAGCCTTAAAGGTCGGGAGTGATCTGCGTGTCCAACCTGGGGAAGATCAAATGCCTTGCGGGGACGGTCATAAGGGCTGATTCGGCTTCACCGGTCTCCAACTTCGAGGTCGCCAGGGTGGGGTCGGAGCGGCTCCTGGGGGAAGTGATAAGGATCGACGGCAAGGAAGTGGACATCCAGGTCTACGAGGAGATCGACGGCGTCCACGTCGGCGAACCGGTCGAATTCACCGGGGAACCTCTGGGCGTCGACCTGGGGCCGGGGCTCCTTGGAAGCGTTCTCGATGGTATCGGCAGGCCCCTGGGGGGCTTCTCTTCCGAAGAGGCCGGGGCTTTTTTTCTGAAAAGGGGTTTTTTCTCCAGGAGTCTGGATCCCGGAACCAGGTGGGCTTTCTTCCCCCTGAAGTCCCCGGGCGACAACCTTTCGCCCGGGGACGCTTTGGGCTTCGTCAAAGAAGGGGAGGACTTCAAGCACCTCGTGATGGCCCCCCTTGGGTCTGAGATGTCAAGGGTCAGGGAAATAGCCTCCCCCGGGACTTTGGTCACCGTCGATGATGCCGTCGGCGTCCTCGAAAACAGTCTAGCGATAACCCCCTGCCAACGCTGGCATGTGAGGACGCCCCGACCCTGCGTGGAAAGGCTTCCCTTTTCGGAACCGCTCATAACCGGACAGAGGGTGCTGGATACCCTTTTCCCCGTCGCTCTCGGCGGGGCCGCTGTCATACCCGGGGGGTTCGGCACAGGCAAGACCGTCACCCAACAGTCCCTGGCCAAGTGGTGCAATGCGGGTGTCGTCGTATACATAGGCTGCGGCGAGAGGGGGAACGAAATGACGGAGGTCCTCGAGGAGTTCCCCCACCTGAAAGACCCTCATACGGGCAGAACTCTCATGGAGAGGATGGTCCTCATCGCCAACACCTCCAACATGCCTGTCGCAGCGAGGGAGGCCAGCATCTACCTAGGGATGAGCATCGCCGAGTATTTCCGCGATATGGGGCTTGACGTTGCCCTGATGGCCGATTCCACCTCTCGTTGGGCCGAGGCGCTGAGGGAGATCTCCGGCCGACTGGGTGAGATGCCCGGCGAGGAAGGCTATCCCGCTTACCTCGGGTCCAGGCTCGCGCAATACTACGAGAGGGCCGGGAGAGTGAGGGTCCTCGGCGAGCCCCAGCGGAAGGGGTCGATCACGATATTCAACGCCGTTTCCCCTGCCGGTGGGGATTTCTCAGAACCCGTCACCCAGGCCAGCCTGAGGTTATCGGGGACCTTCTGGGCCCTCGACAAGAGGCTTGCCGAGGGCCGGCATTTCCCCTCGGTCAACTGGAAACAGAGCTATTCCCTCTATGAAAAAGCCCTGGAGCCTTTCTTTCTTGAAAACCTCGGCGAGCAATGGAAGGACTGCGCTTCCTTTCTCAAGAGTCTCCTGGAACGGGAGACGGAGCTGCTCTCACTGGTGCAGATAGTGGGGAGAGATGCCCTTTCGGAACAGGACAAGTGGGACCTGGAAATGGGGGAGATCGTGAGGGTCGCTTTCCTTCAACAGAACGCCTACGACCCCCATGACGCTTTCAATACGCTGGAACAACAGATGCGTTTGAGCGAGATCCTGAAGGATCTCCAGTGCCTGGTGAGTGAAGAGATCGAAAGGGGCGTCCTGCACCAGCAGGTCCAGGGGCTGGGCTTGTTACGACAGGTCCTTGCGCTGAGGGGGGCGCCAGCTGAGGACTTTGAAAAGAGGTCTCACCAGTGGCTTGAAGAAGTGGCCCGATCGTTGACCACTTCGGAGGGACGCTGAAATGGACCTTTACAGGGAAGGCACAAGGTCCATCAGCGGGGTAACGGGCCCCTTGCTCTTCGTTTCAAATGGCAGGAAGGCTGCCCTGGGCGAACTGGTCACCATCGAGACCAGCAAGGGAAAACGGACCGGACAGGTGCTGCAGATCGACGGCGACCTATGCGCGATCCAGGTCTTCGAGGGGACGTTGGGGCTCAACCCCGGCGACTGCACCGTATGGTTCGAAAAGGACGTGGTCAAGGTACGGCTGGGACAGGTCCTGATGGGCCAGACCCTCGACGGCAGGGGCATCCCCAGGGGAGGGAAAGCCCTTCCCTGCTTCGAGAAGGAGGTCCCCATCACGGGTTCTCCCCTCAACCCGGCCATGAGGGCCGGCCCCAGCGACTTCGTCGAGACCGGCATCGCCTCAATTGACCTTCTTAACACGATCGTGAGAGGGCAAAAACTTCCCGTTTTTTCCGGATCGGGACTCCCCGCCAACGAGATAGCCGCCCAGGTGGTCAGACAGGCACACGTCCCGGGAAACCCGGAACAGTTCCTGGTCGTCTTCGCCGCCATCGGGATAACCGAAAGGGAGGCCCGTTTTTTCAGGGATTCCTTCGAGGAGTCGGGGGCCCTTTTCAACGGCGTCTTCGTGGTCAACTTGGCTGGAGATTCCGCCGTGGAACGACTCCTGGCGCCCCGTACCGCCCTGACGATAGCGGAATACTTCGCCTTTGATCGCGGGTATGATGTCCTCGTGGTCATGACCGACATGCTCCATTACTGCGAAGCCCTCAGGGAGGTGAGCGCCGCGAGGGAGGAAGCCCCCGGCAGAAGGGGGTTCCCCGGTTACCTTTACTCGGACCTGGCCAGCCTTTATGAAAGGGCCGGCTGCGTAAAGGGGCTCAAGGGCAGCATAACCCAGATCCCCATAGTATCCATGCCCGGCGATGATATGACCCACCCCGTGGTGGACCTCTCGGGCTACATAACGGAGGGTCAGATCGTTCTTGACAGGGGCCTGCAGGCGAGGGGGGTCTACCCGCCGATCAACGTCCTCTCAAGCCTCAGCAGGCTCATGAACAAGGGCATCGGTGAGGGAAGGACCTTTGCCGGCCACCGCCAGGTCGCGGACCAGCTTTTCGCCTCCTACGCCAGGTCCAGGGAGGTTTCCAGGCTTAGACTGATCGTAGGAGATGAAGGCCTGACGGAGACCGAGCTTCACTACCTCCGGTTCGGTTCGGCCTTTGAAAGGCTCTTTCTGGACCAGGGGGACAGCGCTCTCTCTATCGGGGAGTCCCTGGCGGCGGCGGTGAGGGCGCTCTCCACCCTTCCCGATGAGGAACTGTTCAGGATCCCCGCCGACCTTATGGAGGAGATCAGGAGGGTCCGACTTGACCGGTAATGACGTCCCGGTTTCCCGGAGTGAAATGATCGAAATAACGCGTCAGATAGGGAATATGCGTTTCGGCTGCTCCCTACTGGAGAGGAAGAAGGAAGCCCTCTTCAAAGAGATCGAGGCCGACCGGACGACCTTCAGGGCCATGAGGAAGGAAGTGGAGGGCATGCTGGCCTTCGTATCCTACGCCTACGCCCTGGTCCGCCTTTTTGAGGGTGAATCGGTGAAGACCCTGCTCTTGTGGGGTGTCGAACCCAGGAAGGTCAGGATCGTAAGGCATACCCTCATGGGGTGCAAGTATTCCCAGTTCTATCCCGAGGACAAGGATAGAGGGCGGCTTTTAGGCGGCCTGCTGATGGACCCCGCCCTGGCCTCTTTGCACGTGGATGAGCTCCTCGAGACCCTCGTAAGAATAGAACCCCTACTGTGGCGTTATATCAACCTCAAGTCCAAGCTGGACGCGCTGGAACTGGAGTTCGAGAAGACCAGGCGGAAGGTGAACAACCTTGAGCAGGAGATGCTTCCCGTGCTGGAAGCACAGGAGAGGCGGATAAGGCTGGCTCTCGCTGAAAGGGAAAGGGACGAGGCCCATGCCGTCAAGATGATGCTCAGGAAAAAGACAAGATCCCGAGGCACCTCCATCTCGGCCCGGCGGCGCGAAAGACCCGGCCGAGACTGACCATACCCTCCCTCACCCTACAGGTTAAAAACGTTCCAGGTCCTTTGTAAAAACGTCGTTGAGGAGTAACATCAAACGATAGCGGATCGTTTTTCGGATGGAAGGATGATATCAAAACGATGAACATGGAACAGATGCTCAAGCAGGCGCAGAAGCTTCAGGCGGAGATAGGGAAGATCCAGGAGGGATTGGCCCGGGAAAGGGTCGAGGGAGTGGCGGGGGGTGGCATGGTCAAGGTAGCGGCCACCGGTCAGGGCGAGATCGTCGGCATCTCCATCGAACGGGAGGTTATCGACCCGGAAGAAAAGGAGATGCTGGAGGACCTTCTCCTCGCGGCCATCAATGACGCCTCCCGGAAAAGCAAGGAACTGGCCCAGTCGAGGCTCGGCAGGTTCGGGGCCGGTCTTGGGGTCCCCGGGCTAGGTTAGGAGGCCGGTCTTGTCCATTTCCGAACCCGTCGAAAGGTTGATGAAGCTCTTTTCACGCTTCCCTGGGGTGGGCGACAAGACCGCCAGGAGGTTCGCCCTTTTCCTTCTCCAGCAGCCGGGCGAATTCTCCGATGAATTGGCCTCGACCATCTCACTCATGAGGGAGAGCACCTTTTCCTGCTCCATCTGTGGCAACTTGACCACCGAGGATCCCTGCCCCGTCTGCTCCGATCCCTTCCGGGACAGGGGAGTTCTGTGTGTCCTGGAGAACGTCGAGGATATGCTTTCCCTTGAACAGGCCGGAGTCTTTTCAGGGCTCTACTTCATCCTCGGAGGCAGGGTCTCGCCCATGGATGGGGAGGATCTCCCGCCGGAGAGGCTGTCCAGGCTGGGAGAATATGTACGGGAAGGAGGTTTCAGGGAGGTCATCATTGCCACGAACCCGAGCGTCGAGGGGGACTTGACCTTTTACGCCGTCCTTGACTCGCTTAAGTCGATGAAGCCAAGGATCACCAGGCTAGCCTTTGGATTGCCCCTCGGAGGGACCATCGGTTACGCCGACCGGGTCACCCTGCACGCCTCGATAGAGTCGAGGGTTGATGTAAGCCTGGCAAATAATTCTTTCGAAAGAAAGGAGTGAGAACATGGCCGAAGGAATATTCAAACTGATGCTTTACCTGGCAAGGGCTATCTTCGTCTTTCTTGGCGGCGTGGCGGGCTACCAGGTGGTCAGGATAGCTGTTCTGCAGGACTGGTGGCCGAAAGGGACCTTCCACTTTTCCTTTATTCCCTTCATTTTCGGGGTGGTGCTTTTTGCCCTGATAGGTTACCTGGTAACCCCATTTTTCGTGCGATTACTCGGCTTTATAGGATTATCCTTTGAAAAGAACCTTGAAACCCTCAGTTGGCATGATATCTCCGTAGCCCTGGCCGGGCTCATCGCGGGCCTTATCGTGGCTAACCTGGCCGCCCTTCCCTTCGCCGACCTGCCGGTGGTGGGGAGTTACCTGGCGGTCCTTCTCAACGTGGTCCTCGGTTACCTCGGGGCCACCCTTTTCCTGAAAAGGAAGGAAGAGATCCACGGGATGTGGAGCTCTATAGGGGGGCTGAAACAGCGTTTCAGCATCCGGGGCAAAAGAACGAAGGAGAGCGGTGACAACGCTCTCACCGAACTGGCCATCGAACCCGGCAATGAAAGGCTCGCCGTGAAGCTCCTCGACACGAGCGTCATCATCGATGGCAGGATCCTGGAGATAGCCGCGACGGGTTTCCTGGAGGGGCCGTTCATCCTGCCCAGGTTCATCCTTAACGAACTCCAGACCATAGCGGATTCCTCGGATCCGACCAGAAGGACCAAGGGGAGAAGGGGGCTCGACATCATCAACGAACTGCGGCAGCTCTCTGACGTCTCCGTACAGATACTGGAAGTGACCCTGAAGGATTTCGACGTGGGTTCCGTCGATGAGGGGCTTGTGGCCCTCGCTAAAGAACTGGCCGCCAAGGTGGTGACCACCGACTACAATCTGAACAAGATCGCCCAGATCCAGGGTGTGAGCGTTCTCAACGTCAACGAATTGGCCAACGCGCTTAAACCCAGCCTTCTCCCCGGCGAATCCATCACGGTCGATGTCCTGCGTGAGGGCAAGGAACCCCAGCAGGGCGTGGGTTACCTGGACGACGGGACCATGATCGTCGTTGAGAATGGTGAGGACTTCATCGGGAAGAGGGTAGAGGTGGTCGTAACGTCCATGCTACAGACTTCGGCGGGGAGGATGGTCTTCGGCAGGATAAAGAAAGAGGTCCGCCCGTGACGGGATGGTCCTTCCTGATCGTAGCCGCCGGCAGGGGGAAGCGGTTTGGGGGTCCCCCGAAGCAGTTCGAGGAACTGGGTGGCCTCCCCCTCTGGGCGTGGTCCGCGGGGACCGCGGTAAAAATGAAAGTTGCCGGGGTGGACCAAGTTATCCTGGTAGCGCCACCCGGGATGGAGTCCTTTTTCGAAAAAGAAGCCTCCACCCTTCAAAAGGAGATGGAAGTGAAGGTCGTAGCTGGAGGTGAGAGCAGGAAGGACTCCGTCCTGCTCGGCCTCAGGGCGGCGAGGGGAAAGATGGCGATGATCCATGACGCAGCACGGCCCTTTGCCTCCACGGAACTGTGCCGACGGCTCATTGGCAAGGCTGGGGAGGTGGGCTCAGCCATCCCTGTGCTACCGGTGACGGACGCGTTAAAAGTGGCCAGGGATGGCGTTATCACGGCGAGCTTGCCCCGTGAAGACCTCCTCGCGACCCAGACACCCCAGGCTTACCCCGTGGAGGATATCAAGAACGTGCTGGAAGAGGCCCCCGGCAAGAACCACGATGAAGCCGAAGCATGGTTGGCTTCAGGAAGGGTGCCCGGCTGGATCCGGGGCGACCCCTTGAACTTCAAGATAACCTTTCCGGAAGACCTGGAAATGGCCCGCCGTATGGTGAGGGGCGCAGAGGACGTCAAAACGGGCCTCGGGTTTGATGTCCACCCCCTGGTCCCCGGGGTCCCGCTGGTGCTCGGGGGGATCAGGATCCCCTTCACCTTGGGCCTTTCGGGCCACTCCGACGGAGACCTCCTTTGCCACGCCGTGGCCGACGCGATACTCGGCGCAGCGGGCCTCCCCGACATCGGCACCCTTTTCCCCTCATCGCAAGAGCGTTTCAGGGGCATCCGGAGCCTGGACCTCCTCGAGGAAGTGGCGGGTCTGCTTCATCGAAGGGGGTACAGGGTTTTGTCGGTGGATGCCGTCGTCAACGCCCAGGTCCCACGGCTTGCGTCCATGCACGGCCCCATCCTGGATAGCCTCTCCAGGGTCCTTTTCAGGGGGGGGGAGGGTTCGGTCTCCCTCAAGTTCAAATCGGGTGAGGGCACGGGTGACGTGGGAAAGGGTGAGGCGATGAGGTGCTGGGCCATTGCCGGTATTCAGCGAGTGGGTACTGGGGTCGGGGACGAACCCGGAGGGGGAAGGATTTAAGCCCCATTGCGGTTGTTGCCGAAAAGGGGTTCTTTCGTATAGACTCTCTGCCAATAGAGCCCAAGTATACCCGGGTTAACATATCTTGCCCAAGAGGAGGTGCCCTAATGGACGGGCCCGAGATCAGGATAATAGGAGATGGCCTGACCTTCGACGACGTGCTCCTGGTGCCTTCCTACAGCGAAGTGATGCCTTCCCAGGTCGATGTATCCTCCCGGTTGACCCCAGGGATCAGCCTCAACATTCCCTTTTGCAGTTCGGCGATGGATACGGTGACTGAAAGCCGAATGGCCATCGCTCTGGCTAGGGAAGGCGGTATAGGCATTATTCATCGCAACATGGACTGCGAAAAGCAGGTAGCCGAAGTGGACAAGGTCAAGCGTTCCGAATCGGGGGTCATCGTGGACCCCTTCTACCTTCACCCCGATGACCTGGTCAGGGACGCGGTGGAGCTCATGGACCATTACCACATATCGGGCGTTCCCATCGTCGACGGCCGGCGAAAACTTGTCGGGATAATAACCAACCGTGACCTTCGGTTCATCACCGATTACCAGCAACCCATCAGCGGGGTGATGACCCATGAAAACCTCGTCACCGCACCCGTTGGTACCGACCTTGAAGGCGCGACCAAGATCCTTATGAAGCATAAGATCGAAAAACTGCCCATTGTGGACCGCGACGGGATACTGAAGGGCCTGATCACAATAAAGGATATCCAGAAGGCGAGGGATTTTCCCAAGGCTTCCAAGGATTCCCGGGGCAGACTCAGGGTTGGGGCGGCCCTTGGGGTCGGGGATGGCGCCCTGGAAAGGGCCGGGAGCCTTGTGGACGCCGGCATCGACGTACTCGTCGTGGATACCGCCCACGGTCATTCCAGGGCCGTGGTGGAGACCATCAGGCGTATCAGGAGCAACTTTCCCGAGGTGGCTCTGGTGGGTGGTAACATCGCGACAGGGGAGGCGGCGGAAGCATTGATCGACGCCGGCGCCGACGCAGCCAAGGTCGGCGTTGGGCCCGGGTCTATCTGTACCACCAGGGTGATCGCCGGGATAGGGATACCCCAACTTTCGGCGATCATGAAGGTTGCGGCTGTGGCCCATTCCAGGGGAAAGACGGTGATCGCCGATGGCGGGATCCGGTATTCCGGCGATGTGGTCAAAGCCATCGCGGCCGGGGCCGACTCGGTGATGATAGGGTCCCTCTTCGCCGGAACCGATGAGAGCCCCGGCGAGGTGGTCATTTACAGGGGCCGATCCTTCAAGAGCTACCGGGGGATGGGTTCCCTCGGTGCCATGAGCGTCGGGGAGAGCAAGGACCGTTACTTCCAGGAAGGCCAGACTGAGGAAAAGCTGGTGCCCGAAGGGATAGAAGGCCTCGTCCCTTACAAGGGCCCCATGAGCGCTATCACTTACCAGCTGGTCGGGGGTCTGAGGTCCGGTATGGGCTACGTCGGCGCCTCCGATATCGAGGATCTGCGAGAGAAAGCAACCTTCGTGAGGATCACCGGCGCGGGCGTCAAGGAGAGCCATCCTCACGATGTCGTGATCACCAAGGAGGCTCCCAATTACCGGATGGAATAAGACCGCCAGACCCTTGGGGCGGCTCGTGACCGGGCCTTCCTTTTGATCCCAGGGTCGTCTTTTCAGTTGTAAAAGTACCCGAAGCCGTGGTATACTCATTCCAGATGAACCGCCTAAAATGTTCGGATGGGCGAAGAGCAGGGGGATCCTGCTCTTCGTTTTTTATAAGCCTTTTGTTCTGGTCAAAGGATCTACAACAGGTGGTGCTTTGAGGATGTCAAAACCTGCGGAAAGGGATGCCCTGCGCCGGATGCATGGCTCCATCAGGGAACTGGTGGAGGCCTCGGGTTATGAATACGTATGGTCGGAGCTGGTCATGGAAGAGGGCCGCTCTGTCCTCAGGGTGTTGATGGACAGCCTGGGGGGGGTCAACGTGAAGGATTGCGAGACTGTTTCGAGGAAACTCGGGAGGATGTTGGATGATCTCGATCCTGGACTTCCCGAAAGATACTTCCTCCAGGTGAGTTCCCCGGGGGTCGAGAGGCCGCTTATTACGTTGTCCGACTTTGTGCGCTTCGCGGGGAAGAGGGCGAAGGTCCGGCTGAAGGAGGGTGTCGACGGCCGCAAGAACCTGACGGGGACCATCCTGTCAGCCTCGGGGGATGTCGTCCGGTTCGATGATGATGGATCTGGAGAGGTTACTCTTCCCTTCGCCGATATTGCAAGATCAAATCTTCTCTTTGAAATGCCTGGTCCGTCCAGGCCCGATGTCAAGGGAAAGAAGAAAAGGGGGCAGCAGTGATGCAGCTGGGACGTGATTTCGTTCGAGCCCTGAAGCAGATAATGCAGGAGAGGAATCTACCCCTGGAGGTCATATCTTCGGGCCTGGAGGCGGCGCTGGTTTTCGCCTACCGTAAGTACAGGGGAGGCAACCAGAATGTCGAGGTTTACGTGGCCCTTGAGAGCGGAGAGATCTCCATCAGCGAAGTCAGGCAGATCGTCGATGAGATCAGCGACCCCGATACGGAGCTGACTCTGGACGACGCCGCCAAGCTTGGTTTCAACGATGTTGAGGTTGGGGATATAGTCCGGGTCGAGGTCGAACCGGAAAAGTTCGGGCGCATTGCGGCCCAGACCGCCCGGCAGGTCATCATACAAAGGCTAAAGGACGCCGAGAGACAGATCATCTATGAAGAATTCTCCGACAAGATCGGCGACTTGATCAACGGGGTGGTGTTCAAATCCGAAGACGACCAGGTTCTGGTCAGGCTCAACGACAGGACCGAAGCGATACTCCCCAGAGAAGAGCGGATCGTGGGTGAATCCTATGCCCTTGGGAGCAGGATGAAGTTTTTCCTCGTAGAGGTGAGGCAGACCACCAGGGGTCCCAAGATAATTGTCTCCCGAAGTCACCCCGGGCTGCTCAGGAAACTCCTGGAACTGGAGATCCCGGAGGTAAGAGAGGGGACCATTGAGATCAGGGAGATCGTAAGGGAATCCGGGGTGAGGGCCAAGGTGGCCGTATCCACCCTGGACCCTAACGTGGACCCCGTTGGAGCCTGTATAGGCAACGCCGGCGCCAGGATCAAATCCATAAGCAAGGAACTGGGAGGCGAAAGGATCGACGTGGTCGTCTGGAGCAGCGACCCCCTGATCTTCATCAGGAACGCCCTGTCGCCGGCCAGGGTCCTGAAAGTCGAGCCCGTACTGGAGCAGGAGAGAGCCGTCCAGGTCTTCGTGCGGCCGGACCACCTTTCCCTGGCCATAGGGAAAGCCGGCCAAAATGTCAGGCTTGCGGCTCGATTGACCAAATGGAAGATCGACATCAAGGTCCTGGAACCCGAAAAATTGCCGACCCTCCAGGATCTGTTCGATGAACTTATCAACACCGAAGAGGTTGAGTCGTGACGGGAACGGGTGTTGTTCACGAAAAAAGGAAAAGACCCAGGACCTGTACAGGTTGCGGAGGAGAATTCCCCAAAAGGAACTTGTTGCGGATCGTCCGACGCCCCGACGGGGAGGTCGTCGTTGACCCCTCCGGAAGGGCCCCGGGAAGGGGTGCTTATATCTGCCGGAATCTCGCCTGCCTGGAATTGGCTTTGAAGAAAAAGCAACTGGCCCGGTCCCTCAAAACACCGGTACCTGAAAAGCTCATATCTTCACTGAAGGTCCTTCTCGACGAAAGAGGTGACCCTGATCCCCGGGGGGAAGACGATCTTGGATGAAAAACTGTCCGGCCTTTTCGGGATCGCAAGGAAAGCCGGGATGCTTTACGCGGGGCAGGACGCAGTAAGGACTGAACTCAGGAAAGGAGCCAGGCTCCTGGTGGTCCTGACCCGGGACCACTCGTCGAACGTGAGGTCCATGGTGGAAGGGTACAGACGACGTGGCGCTTGCCGTGTCGTCGTCACCGAGTCTCTCGGAAGGGGAGAGTTGGGAGGTCTGCTCTCAACGGGGCAAACCCAGATCGTCGGCCTGCCCCTTGGTAACGGGTTGTCGGGTAAGATTGAGAAGCTAGTGGCCGGGGAGGTCGATAGAAATGAGCAAGATCAGGGTCTATGAATTGGCGAAGATGCTGGGAAGATCCAACAAGGAAATGATGGACCTTCTGAAGGACCTCGGCATTGAGGTCAGCAATCATATGAACTCCATTGAATCCGAGACGGCACAGCTGGTGGAGGATGCCCTTCGCGAAGGGAGCGATAGACCTCCCAGGGAGGGGAAGCCGGTCAGAAGAGTGGTCGTCCCCAAGGGGGCCCTGATCAACGAGGTGGCGACCCTCCTGGATAAAAAAGCCGGCGAACTCGTCAGGATACTGGTATCCTCGGGCCACATGGTCCCGGCCAATTCGCCTGTCACCGATGAGATCCTCCAGGTTCTCTCCGACGAACTTGATTTTGAGATCGTAACGAGCGACGAGAGGGCCCCGGGAGAGAGCACGGTGGTGAGCAAAAAGCCCGTTTTTAAAGGAGATAACCTCCAGGAAAGGGCTCCCATTATAACCGTCATGGGTCACGTCGACCACGGGAAAACAACCCTTCTGGACCATATCAGGAAAACCAGGATCACTGAGACCGAGGCGGGAGGTATCACGCAGCATATCGGCGCTTCCACGGTGGTCCATAAGGGGAAAAGGATCGTCTTCCTGGACACCCCCGGCCACGAGGCTTTCACGGCAATGAGGGCCAGGGGGGCCCAGGCCACGGACATCGTGATCCTGGTGGTCGCCGCTGACGACGGCGTCAAGCCCCAGACCCTCGAAGCCCTGAATCACGCGAAGGCTTCGGGTGTCCCGATCGTGGTGGCCGTCAACAAGATCGACAAACCCGAGGCCAGGCCCGACCGGGTCCGACAGCAATTGTCGGATCACGGCCTCGTCCCCGAGGAATGGGGCGGGGACACCATCGCCGTCGATATTTCGGCCGTTACCGGCCAGGGGATAGATCAACTGTTGGAAATGGTCCTGATCGTGGCCGACCTACTTGAACTGAAGGCCGACCCTACCGTCTCGCCCGAAGGGACCGTGATCGAGGCCAGGCTTGACAAGGGCAAGGGCCCCGTTGCTACTGTCCTGGTCCAACAGGGCACTTTGAGAAAGGGCGATATCGTCCAGACCGATTCTGCCTGGGGAAGGATCAGGGCCATGATCGACGACGCAGGGAACCAGATCGACGCGGCCGGCCCCAGTACTGCCGTCGAGGTGCTGGGTTTTTCGTCGGTGCCGCAACCGGGTGAATTGTTCTCCATCGCTCCGAGTGAAAAAGAAGCCCGCCAGGCGATCAGCGACAGGGAGGCCGCAAGAAAAGAAGCGGGTGCTACCCCGTCGAGGAAGATCACCCTCGAGGAGATGTACGACCGGATGCAGATGGGGGAGACGCCCGTCCTATCCATTGTCCTCAAATGCGATGTCCAGGGTTCCCTTGAAGCCCTTAAGGCTTCCCTGAAGAAGATCGAGACCGACGAGGTGGGTATCCAGTTCGTCCATGGAGGCGTAGGGAGGATCTCGGAGTCGGATGTGACGCTGGCTTCCGCCTCAAACGCCATTATCATAGGGTTCAACGTCAGGCCCGACCCCAACGCGAGGAGGATAGCCGAGGACGAGGGGGTCCAGATCAGGCTTTACAGGATCATCTACGATGTAATAGAGGATGTCCATGCCGCCCTCGAGGGCATGCTGGCGCCGACCATTCGTGAGCACGTTCTTGGGCAGGCCGAGATCCGTGCGATCTTCAAGGTCCCGAGGGCGGGTAAGGTCGCAGGCTGCTACGTGACCGAAGGTGTGATCAAGCGGGGGGCGAAGGTGAGGCTCATCAGGGATGGTGTCGTCTTTTGGGAAGGCGGCCTCTCCGCCCTCAGAAGATTCAAGGATGACGCCAGGGAAGTATCGGCGGGATATGAATGCGGCATGAGCTTCTCGAACCAGCAGGATTTTCAGGAGGGCGACATCGTAGAAGCCTTTGAATTGGTCGAGGAAAGGAGAACCCTGGAAAGATGAGGGAACGGGCCGCCTTCTGCGGCATGCTGTTCGTCCATCTGAAGATACCCGAAGCCGCGAGCCTGAAGGACAGGAGGCAAGTGACAAGGTCCATCCTTGAGAGGGCACGGAACCGGTTCAACGTCTCCGCGGCCGACCTCGGCCCCGATGGTTCCTGCCAGGACGGCCTCCTGGCCTTTTCCGTACTCTCGTCCTCCCATCACGAAGCGGAAGAAAGGCTCGACTCGATAATACGGCTGGTCCATTCGATGGAAGAAAAGGGAGACTTCTTTCTTGTCCGCGAGAAGAAAGAGGTAAAAGGATATGCCGACTTTCAGGATTGAAAGGATAAACAGGGAGCTGCTCCGCCGGATCTCAGACCTGATAAGGACGAGGATAAAGGATGATTCCCTGAGGGAGGCTGTCCTTTCGGAGGTGGTCTGCAGCAAGGACCTCTCCCACGCCAAGGTTTACTTCAGGACCCTTACCCCGGGCAGCCGGGAAAAAGTTGAGGCTTCCCTTAACAAGACGGCGGGGGTGCTGAGATCCATGCTAGGGAAGGGTATGCGTCTGAGACAGGTGCCCGAACTTCACTTTGTTTACGACACCACCGAGGACCGTGCACAAGCCATAGAGAACATCCTCGACAGCCTGGGCCTCCCCGGGGCTGTGGGAGAAGGGGAGGATGCCGGCTCTTGAAGAACCTCCAGGGAATGATCGATCTCCTTGAAAGCGTTCCGGAGTGGGTAATCGTGGCCCACGAGAAACCCGACGGCGATACGCTGGGTTGCGGGAGCGCCCTTTTTCTTCAATGTGAATCTCTGGGGAAGAAGTGTTCCTGGTTCGGTCCCGACCCTTTTCCTAAGGCTTACCGGTTCCTTCCCTTCCATGAAAAGTACGTCGCAGCGGGATCCCTAGGAAACAGTTTGCGTTCAGAGGACCTGGCCGTGATCGTGACGGACACGAGCAACCCCGAAAGAACGCTCGGGGGGCTTCCGTCCCCGGAAGACAGGGCCGTCGTCCTTAATATCGATCATCACGGTGACAATACCAGGTACGGAACCCTTAACTGGGTGGACGACCGGGCCTCCTCGGTCGGTTTGATGATCTACGAACTTTTTCTTGCGGCACGGTGGGACCTCACCAGGAGATCGGCAGGATCGCTCTTCACGGCCATCGCCACCGATACCGGTTTTTTCCGGTTCCCCTCGACCGACGAGAGGACCTTGAGGATCGCCTCGTACCTGGTTGCAAAGGGAGCCGAACCTCACAGGGTTTACCAGGAGGTTTATGAAAACCGTTCTCTCGAAGGTATCCATCTTTGGGGCAGGGGGCTTTCAAGGGCCTCCCTTCACCTGGACGGCAGGGTCTGCGTCACCTACCTGTCGAGGGAGGACCTGTCCTCCCTGGGGGCATCGAGGGATGACACGGAGAACCTGGTCAACGCTCTTCTTTCCGTCAAGGGAGTGACCGTTGCAGCCCTTTTCCAGGAGGACGAGGGAGCCTGCCGCGTCAGCATCCGTACTAAGGAGCCCGTTAACGCGAGGAAGATAGCGGCGCTGTGGGGCGGCGGCGGTCATGAGCGGGCGTCGGGGTGCAAGATGGAGGGTAACCCGGAAAGGTCACTCGAGGCCTTCGTCACGAGGCTGGGGGATCTGGATGAGATCGGGATTTCTGATCATTGACAAGGCCCCGGGCACCAGGAGTTCACAATGTGTGGCCCTGGTGAAGAGGGCCTTGGGCGGGAAAGAGCGGGTCGGCCACGGGGGAACCCTGGATCAGCCGGCTTCAGGTGTCCTTGCCCTGCTGATCGGGAGAGCCACGAGGGCATCCCGTTTCGTTATGATGCTGCCGAAGGTCTACCTCGCCGTGGCCCGTCTCGGGCTGAGGACAGATACTGACGACCTTTCCGGAGCGGTGATATCAGAGGAAGATACCGGTCTAGTTAGTGAGGAAAGTATCGACAGGGCCCTTTTCTCCCTTTACGGGCACCGGGATCAGACCCCGCCGGCCTTCTCAGCCGTCAAGGTCAAGGGCAGGAGAGCCCATGCCATGGCAAGGGAAGGCCTGGATGTGCCGCTTTCCGCGCGGCCGGCGCTGGTCACCTCTATCGGGAGAACCGGGCCCATAATGGCAGGGCGGGACGTACCCCTGAGGATCGTCTGCCGGCAGGGCACCTACGTCAGGAGCATCGTAAGGGATCTCGGGGAAACCCTGGGATGCGGCGCCTCTGTTTTAAGCCTCCGGAGAGAATCCCTCGGACCTTTCGCCGCTCCCGACGCACTGCCCAGCGGCGACCTTGCCACGGCGGACGCTTCCACCCTCGAGGGGAGGATCCTGCCCTTTTCATCCCTCTCCGGAAGTTTTACTTACTACCAGGCTTCCCTCGCCGATGAGGGAACGATCGCTTCAGGCAGTCCCCTGTCGTTGGGGAAACTGGCCCGAAGAGGCTGGGGCGGACACGGGACCGGAGGGTACATCCTGATCTTCGGAAAGGCCATGGTATCCTTTGCCCGCGTCGTACATGAAGACGGCGTATACCTGGTCAGGCCCGTCACCAACATCATTCTGGAAGGACCGTAAACGATGATAGCCGTAGTCGGGTCCTTTGACGGTTTTCACCTTGGGCACAGGAAGCTCTTCGAAGCCGCGGAAAACCTATCGCGAGTCATGTCCGATTCCTGGTGCGTCGTGACCTTTTTCCCTCACCCTCAGCTTGTCTTGGGGCATAAAACCTTTTTGCCCCTTTTTACCGAGCCGGAAAAGGACATCCTCGGTAAATGCCTGGGGATACCCGAGATCGTCAGGCTGGACTTTTCAAAGGACCTGGCCGGGATGGAACCTGATGACTTCCTGGGGTTCCTGGAGGATAGGCTTTTCATCAGGGGTCTTGTCGTAGGGGATGACTTCCGTTTCGGCAGGGGCCGGCGGGGCGGCGCTGAACTTTTGAAAGAGCTAGCCTCCCGGCGAGGGTGGGAAGTCGAGATCGTTCCCCACCTGGCTGCCCCTTCCGGAAGAAAGATCGGGAGCAGCTACATCAGGGAGAGCGTCATCAAGGGTGACCTGCCCCAGGTCTCGGAGGACCTTGGGCACCCCTTCATGATCAGGGGTCTTATCGTCCGTGGTGACGGAAGGGGCAGAACGATCGGTTTCCCGACGATAAACCTTTCGCTCCCGGGGATGAAAGTTTTACCCGCCAGAGGCGTCTACGCCGGGGGGGTCGCTTTCGGGAAGGATGCACTCCCCGCTGCCGTCAACATCGGGCTGAACCCCACTTTCCCCGGCGGGGAAGGGATCAGGTGCGAAGCCTATATCCCCGGGTTCAGGGGCGAACTCTACGGAAGAGAGGTTTCGCTTTTCCTTTTCAGGAGGCTCAGGAGGGAAAAGGCCTTCCCCGCCGTCTCCCTGCTTGTGGAGCAGATGAAGATCGACGTGAAGGATACCTTGGCTCAATGGCAGGGAACGTGCGAAGGGACGAAAAGATTCATGGCCTGTTGCGGACTGTGAGGCCCGAAGTGTGCTCCCCAGGTCCCCGGGCGGCATTGAAGTTGTGAAGATCCCATGGTAATATTACGGTCGTTCAACGACGGGCCTGTAGCTCAGAGGATAGAGCAACGGCCTCCTAAGCCGTAGGTCAGGCGTTCGAATCGCCTCAGGCCCGCCAGTCGATTTTCCGTCCCTGGAGAGCAGGGAAGGCTCTTTTTTTTCCAAAAAACCTTGACAGGTCTCGAGGTGGGTTCCTTGGAGGACTGGGAAGCCAGAGCGGAAAGGATGGTCCTTTCCCAGATCGAGGCCAGGGGTATCAGGGACGAGAATATCCTTGAAGCCTTCAGGAACGTCCCGCGCCACCTTTTCGTCCCCGAAGGGCTCAGGAAATGGGCTTACGATGATAATCCCCTCCCTCTGGGAAACGGCCAGACCATATCCCAACCCTACATGGTGGCCCTGATGACGTCCCGACTTGATGTCGTAGCCGGGATGAAGGTCCTTGAAGTTGGCACCGGATCCGGGTACCAGGCCGCTATCCTCGCCAGGATGGGCGCCGAGGTCTATTCCATTGAGAGGATAGCTTCCCTGGCCCGTTCCGCCTCCCTTCTCCTAAAGGAACTCGGCTATCCGGTCAAGGTCCGCTACGGTGATGGAAGGCTCGGTCTTCCCGAAGAGGCTCCTTTCGACCGGATCATAGTGACGGCTGTCGCCCCTTCCGTTCCTTCCGCCCTGATGGAGCAATGCGCCCTTGATGCGAGACTTGTTATCCCCCTGGGTTTCCCCGACGGGACAGAACGGCTCCTGACCAGGATCAAGAAAGGTGAGCGTTTCAAGGATGAATGGGGAGAGTACTGCCGTTTCGTCTCCCTCCTGGAAGGGACCGTTGAATGAAACCCTCAGCCTCCCGACCAGGCGGCAGGTGATGAAGTACAAGGTTCGCACCACTGCGGCGATGATATTTTCCGCCGCCCTGTTCATGGCTTGTGCACCTGTCTGGGTGCTTGAGATCTCGAGCGGTAAAGAGGTGCTGCTTTCAAGACCCACACCGGTGGGATTCCCCTTCATGACGAGGTACATCCACTCCGTCGAAAAGACACCCGTTGAGGACGATTACCGGGTGGTCAGCGGAAGGATCTGGGCCTGGGAGGAGAGGGTGGTCTCCCATAACGCCGGGCTGCCGGTCGTGACGCCAAGAAACGGCCGGCTCATCTCCGATGGTGAATGGTTCCGATTCCGGGGCGGAAGAAGCAGTTGGAGAAAGTATTACTACAGGGTCGGCGACGATAGTATCGGTAGGAACATCCTCCAGTTGCCCGGTGAGCTTCCGACGATCCATGAACTTTTCAGGACTTACCCATCAAAAAGGCTGGAATTTTTCATAGTGGTCAGGTCCCTTTGGGAGGCTATTTCAAAGGCACGGCACCTGTGACGCGCCATTCGGGTGTGGTAGAATCGACCTGATCCGTTGCCTTTACACTCCTTTGCGAATAATCGACCGTAGCATCCGTGACAGGGAGGGATCCTTTTGACCGATAAGACCGAAGAGACCGACCAGGGCAAGCAGGACATCATCGTGACGGGAGAAGAACAGATCGATCTTGACGAACTCAGGAGGCGCTTCGACACCGAGGCGAGGACCAGGATCCTTTCGGGGTGGGAGGCGAAACTGGTCCTCCTGGTGGCCGTCGCCCTGTCCCTTTTCCACTTCTACACCTCGGGGTTCGGGCTTCTGCTGGCTATCAAGCAAAGGGCGGTTCACCTTGCCCTTGTCCTTTTCATGGTCTACATGCTCTACCCCGTTTCAGGGAAAGCACGCAGAGACACGGTCCCCTGGTACGATTATGTCCTGGGCGGCGTCGCCGCTTACGTGGTCTTCTACCATGTGATCTATTTCAATGAGATCGTGATGAGGGCGGGACTCCCGACGACCATGGATATAACCATGGGGTTGCTGGGCATCCTCCTTTTGCTGGAGGCCACCAGAAGGGTTTCCAACCCTGTGCTGCCGGGGATCGCCATATTTTTTCTTTTTTACTGCTACTTCGGCAGGCATTTCCCCTCCCTCTTCGCTCACAGGGGATTCAATATAACGAGGATCATCAACCACATGTACATGGGTACCGAGGGGGTGTTCGGAACACCCCTGGGTGTTTCCTCGACCTTCGTCTTCATGTTCATTCTTTTCGGTTCCTTCCTGGAACAGACGGGTATGGGGCGCTTCATCATTGACCTTTCCATGGCCCTCGCGGGAGGGTCTACCGGGGGCCCGGCAAAGGTGGCCGTTCTGAGTTCGGGGTTGATGGGTACCGTTTCGGGTTCGTCGGTGGCCAACGTCTGTACCACGGGGATGTTCACCATCCCTCTCATGAAAAGCGTCGGCTACGAACCTTACTTTGCCGGAGCCGTTGAGGCCGTAGCCTCCACCGGAGGGCAGATCATGCCGCCCGTCATGGGAGCTGCGGCGTTCATCATGGCGGAGTTCCTCGGTATACCCTATATCCAGGTGGCCCTCGCCGCCGTCGTCCCTGCGCTGCTTTATTATTTCGCGGTCATGGTCCAGGTTCACATTGAAGCGACCCGGCTTGGCTTGAGGGGTCTTCCCCGGGAGAAACTGCCCAAGGTATTTCCATTGCTGAAAAAGAAGGGACACCTGCTGATCCCCCTTGGAGCGATAATTTATTTCCTTCTCGCCGGCTATACCCCCTTGAAGGCGGCCTACTACGGCATTATCGCAACCCTGATCGTGTCCTTTCTGAACAAGGAGACCAGGGTTACCATCCCCAAACTCATCGAGGCTTTGGATTCCGGTGCGAGGGGAGCCTTGGGAGTGGCCTGTGCTTGCGGGACCGTGGGGATAGTGGTGGGGACCGCAACCCTGACCGGGCTAGGCCTTCGGATCGCCAGCGCTATCATCACCCTCTCCGGAGGGATCCTGATCGTCTCGCTGCTGTTGACCATGGTGGCCTGTATCCTGCTCGGGGCAGGGCTCCCGACGACGGCCAACTTCATCGTCACAAGTACGATGGCCGCGCCGGCCCTGCTGCAGCTGGGTGTGGCCCCAATGGCGGCCTACATGTTCGTTCTTTACTTCGGGATCGCCGCAGACCTGAGCCCGCCAGTAGCTTTGGCCGCCTATGCCGGGGCGGGTATCGCGGGGGCAGACCCGATGAAGACGGGCTGGACGGCCATAAAACTGGCCCTGGCGGGTTTTCTAGTGCCTTACATCTATGTCTTCAACCCCATGCTCGTCCTTGTGGACTTTGAGGCGTTTCCTTTTATCATGTCCATAGGCACGGCATTGCTGGGGGTGTTCCTCCTTGGCATGGGCACCATCGGTTTTTACAAGACCAGGATGGTCTTTTGGGTCAGAGCCCTGGCCATGGCAGGGGCCCTCGGCCTCTTGGTGCCGGGGGTAAGATCGGACTCCATAGGACTGGCCGTGCTGCTTTTCGTGCATTTCTTCCAGACGGCCCGGTCAAAGAAAGAGGCGCTGATGACCAAAACTGCCTAGGGCCGGCAAGGCACCGGTGATCCTGGGCCGAGTATCCCGATCGTCGGGGAGGCCGCCGGCTCGAACTGGCGGCCTTTTTGAATAAAGAAGGAGGCGTCCAGCCCTTGTCAACTGATTATAAGAATACCTTGAACCTTCCCGATACTTCTTTCCCCATGCGGGCCAACCTGGTCAGGAAGGAACCCGGGATCATTGCTTTCTGGGAGGAGAAGGGGGTTTACCGTAAACTGATGTCCGAGAGGGAGGGGGCGGTCAAATTTGTCCTTCACGATGGTCCCCCCTATGCCAATGGGAACATCCATATCGGGACGGCCTTTAACAAGATCCTTAAGGACTTCGTCCCGAAATACAAGTGGATGACGGGTTTCCAGTCTCCTTACGTCCCAGGTTGGGACACCCATGGCCTGCCCATAGAACTCAGGGTCCTCAAGGAGATCGGGCGATCGAAGGAGACCATCGACCCCGTGGAATTAAGGCAGCAATGTAAGAGTTACGCCGAGAAGTATATCGATATCCAGAGGTCGGAGTTCAAAAGGCTTGGAGTACTTGGAGACTGGGAAAACCCCTACATAACCTTCAAGCCGGAGTACGAGGCCGCCCAGATAGGCGTCTTCGCCGATATGGTGGAAAAGGGACTCGTGTACAAGGGGCGCAAGCCGGTGTTCTGGTGCATAGATTGCCAAACGGCCCTCGCCGCTGCAGAGATAGAGTACGAGGACGAAACCTCGCCCTCGGTCTACGTGGCCTACCCCTTGATCACATCGGGCAACAGTGCGGTGGAGGAGGCTATCCGCGGGAGGGAAGTCTACGTCGTTGTCTGGACCACCACTCCCTGGACGCTCCCCGCAAGCCTTGCCGTGGCGATCCACCCTGATTTCGACTACGCCTTCGTCCCCGCCCGGGACGGCAAGGTCTTCATCATAGCCAAGGCCCTCAAGGGGAAGGTCGCGTCCGTGACGGGCCTCGAGCTCGGGGAACCTCTCCTCACCGTAAAGGGGCGGGACCTGGCCAAGGCCCGCGCCCTGCATCCTTTCTACGATGACAGGGAGATGATCTTTGCCCTCGCCGAATATGTTGGCCTCGACCAGGGGACCGGCTGTGTACATACAGCGCCGGGCCATGGTGCCGAAGACTTCGAGACGGGTATTCGATATGGCCTGGATATACTCAACCCCGTGGATGACAAGGGTTATTTCCTCCCCGGTACGAAACTCGTGGGGGGCCTTTCCCTTGAAGAGGGTTCCAAAAAGGTCCTGGCCGTCCTGAGAGAAAGAGGTAGGCTTCTCGGGAGCGGCAGGATCACCCACTCCTATCCCCATTGCTGGAGGTGCAAAAAGCCCGTTATTTTCAGGGCTACCGAACAGTGGTTCGTAGCGGTCAACGCTTTCAAGGAGAATGCCCTGGACCAGATCGACCGAGTCAGATGGATACCCGAGTGGGGCAAGGAAAGGATCGCCAACATGGTCAAGGAGCGATCGGACTGGTGCATAAGCCGACAGAGGATCTGGGGGGTCCCGATACCGGCTTTCTACTGCGAAAGCTGCGGCGGCCTGGTAGCCGACCCTCCCAGGATCAGGAAGGTCCAGGACCTGTTCCGCAGGGAGGGTTCCAACAGCTGGTGGCGCCTCTCGCCGGGGCAGATCCTCGGGGAACTGGCTTTTTGCCCGCACTGCGGAAGCCGCGAACTCAGGAAAGAGTCGGACATAATGGACGTCTGGTTTGATTCAGGTTGCAGCCAGGCGGCGGTGCTGGCTTCCCGGAAGGACCTAAAGTGGCCAGCCGATCTCTATCTCGAGGGAAGCGACCAGCACAGGGGCTATTTCCAGACCTCCCTCCTGACCTCGGTGGCCACGACGGGGAGGGCTCCCTACGACATGGTCCTCACCCATGGCTTTATCGTCGACGGTGAGGGGAGAAAGATGTCCAAATCCCTGGGGAATGTCATCGCCCCCCAGGAGATCATTGAGAAATACGGCGCAGATATCCTGCGCCTTTGGGTCGCCTCCACCGATTACAGGAACGATGTCAGGATCTCGGAACAGATATTATCCAACCTCGTGGAGTCCTACAGGAGGATCAGGAACACCGCCCGGTTCCTCCTGGGCAACCTCAAGGATTTTGACCCGGGGAAGGATAAGGTGCCTTTCGCGAAGATGCCGGAACTGGAGCGGTGGATCCTTTCAAGATTGCAGGCGTTGATAAGAAAGGCGACCAGGGGCTACGATGAGTTCGAGTTCCACGTACCCGCCTACATGATCCATCATTTCTGCGTGAACGAGTTGAGTGCCATCTATCTCGACGTCCGCAAGGACCGGCTTTACGCGGAAGACCGCGCAGGAGAAGCGAGGAGAAGCTGCCAGACGGCCCTGTGGGCGATACTTCGTGCCTTGACGGAGATGCTGGCCCCGGTGCTGAGCTTTACCTCGGAGGAGGTATGGCAGGAGATGAGGAGCCTGGACCCCTCCATACCAGAGAGCGTCTTTCTTTCCCACTGGCCCGATGTTGACGAGACCCTTATCGATGAAGAGCTTGACAGCCGATGGGAGAGGATCCTCGAACAAAGGGGGGCCCTATCTAGAGCCCTCGAGGCGGCAAGGACCAACGGGGTGATCGGTCACTCCCTCGACGCTCAGGTCGAGATCCTGAGGGGCGAAACCGTGGAGGATCCGGCGAGGCTTCTGCCCGAAGAGGAATGGGCGACCCTGTCGATAGTATCCTCGTTGCGCGTCGTAGGGTCCTTCGGTGAAGTCGGCTTCTCGTGGAAGGACCTGGAGACGGGGATGGAATTCAATATCAGGAAAGCACCGGGAGGGAAATGCCCGAGGTGCTGGAGATGGGCTCCGGAAGTACCGGAGCGCGGCGTTTGTGAGCGGTGCCAGGGTGTCCTGGAGCGGATGAACGGCTCGAGTTAAGCGAAGGCGCCGGGGTGGATGGGGACATGGACGAAGAGGAGACCCTTTCGCTGGTCGTAGGTGAGGACCTGGATGGCGAGAGGCTCGATGTCTTCCTGACATGGAAGCTCGACAGGACCAGGTCCCAGGTCCAGGCGCTCATCAGGGACGGGAAGGTGAGACTCGAACAGGGCCAGAGAGTCAGGCCGTCGATGGTGGTCCGCAGCGGCATGGGTATCAGCGTATCCTTGGAGCCCAGGCCCGCCCGGGAGCTCATCCCGGAACCGGTCTTTTTCGGGGTGGTATGGGAGGATGAGGACATCCTCGTCGTGGATAAACCCTCGGGCCTTATAGTCCATCCTTCCCCCGGTCATTGGAAGGGTACCCTGGTCCACGGTCTGCTGGACAAATTCCCCGAGATAGCGGAGTCGGGAGCGCCCGGACGGCCTGGAATAGTCCACCGCCTGGACGCGTCTACTTCGGGTCTGATGGTGGTCGCCCGGAACGACCGCTCCTTCGACACCTTGACCAGGGCTTTCCAGGAACGGCGGGTCAGAAAGGAGTACCTGGCCCTGGTCTGGGGTGTTCCCAAAAAAACCCTTGGGAGAATAGACCTTCCCGTCGGGAGAAACCCCAGGAACCGTTACAGGATGGCCGTTATTTCCTCGGGGAAAAGCGCCGTCACCGAATATTCAGTTCTCTGGAGCAGGAGCGGTTTCTCTCTGGTGAGGTGTTGCCTGGTGACAGGGAGGACTCACCAGATAAGGGTCCACATGAAGCACATCGGTTGTCCCCTGGTAGGGGACCAGCTCTATGCCCCAAGGAGAAAGACACCCCACGGGTTGGATCGTCTTTTCCTGCATTCCTGGATCCTCGGCTTCGACCACCCCAGGAACGGAGAGCCCTTGCTGTTCAGGTCTTTTATCCACCAGGAGCTGCGGTCCTTCCTTGGAGAAGTCTTGCCCAGAGGCCGGGAGAGACTATGACGGTGCGGGCCCTCGAATAGGAGACTTCCGAGATCGTCCCCGGGATGGGCCTCACATGTTTACGCCTGGTATAGTCCACGGCAACGGTCAGGGACTCGGAGGAACGGCTGTAATAGGCGGCCAGGGAGGAGGCGAATTCGATGACTTCCCTCGGTGGCGCGTCTTTTCCAGGGAGCCTCACAATTACATGGGCCCCGGGGATGTCCCTGGCGTGGAACCAGAGGTCTTCCGGTGATGAAAGGACGAAGGTCACCTTCCTGTTGGCTTTCCGGTTTGTCCCAGCCACCACCTGGAAACCCCTGTAGTTGAATTCCTTCACGGGGCTGCTTCCCCTCCGCGGCAACGAAGGGTCGGCCGCCGCCTTCAATTCGTCTTTCAAAATACGGATTTCCGCCATCGTCCGGGTTTCGCCCAACCGCGAAAGGAACTCCAACAGCGCTCTTTTTGAGGTTTCCACCTTTTCCGATCGGGCGGCAAGATTCCCCTCGTCGAGACGGCTTTTGCGGTACTTCCGGTAGTAATTCTGGGCGTTGCGGGCGACGGTCAGGGCGGGGTCCAGTTCAATATCGACCTTCTGGTATCCCTCTTCCGTCCAGAAGGGCAGGGTCACCTTCCCCGCCCCCCTGGGAATTTTTTGAGAATGGGCGAGAAGAAGATCGCCGGCCCTCTTGTATTCCTTTGCTTTCAAAGCCAGAGCGGCCCGATCGGCCATACCTTTTTCGATCGTGCTCATCCTCTTGAGCTTCCTTAGGATCTCCTTCTCCAGGATCAGGATCTCCGATCGGAGCCTGGAACGGGTCAGCGGCGAGAGGGAGTGCTCCCTTAAAATAGACAGGATCCCCTTCTCAGCGGAGACATGCTCACCTAGAAGGGTGCCGAAGCAGGATAATTCACCCCCGAGCTCCTGCAAAAGACATCGCGTCTCAAGAGGTTCCCCGCTCCCGGATTCCCTCCCGGGCAAAAGGAAGTCTTCCCACGTGCCGCTGCTGAAAAGGTGCCACTTGTTCCGAAGGGATGCCGACAGTTTTGCGCCCATCTTCGGCATTACCGGCAGGGCATAATAAAGATCGGGACCTTCGGCACCCCGGGCGAGGGGTTCGGAGAAGGGGCGCACTGGAGGTTTATAAGGTGTTCCCGGGAGCCTCGAAGAGCCGGGGGATCCCGAAGAACCGGTGCTGATGATGAGCCCATCACCACCGAGCAGGAGCAGGTCGTTGTGTCTGCCCGTTAATTCGCACAGGAGCACCCTTTCAGCGGTGATACCCGCGGCGATGCCCCTGGAGAAGTTGAGCATTATGATCCTGTCGCCCCCTAACCTTTTTACGCCGGTCAGGGTGGAGCCGACGACATGCTTTTTGAGGAGGGGGGTCAGTGGGGACTTCGCCCGTTCCGAAAGGAGCAACTCGTCGATGTCCTCCCTTCCGGCGGAACAGACCGATGAAAAAGGCTCCTTCCAGCGTATGAAAAGGCCTTCGTTGGCACGAACGAAGAAGAGTGATATCCAGCCGTCGCCGCTTTCGGCCGCGCTGCAACGTTTTCCCAGGAACCCTCCCTTGACGGAATCAATAAGAAGGTCAAATATCTCCGGTTGCAGGATCGTGGAACCTCCCTTCGAAAGGTCTTCATTTTTAGTCCTTCATGATGACGATAATATGCCAGACCGGCTGAGTCCTGTCCACCAGGGCGGCCCTCGCGCCCCGCGCACAGACCCTTCGCCTTGACAACAAGGCGTTCCATCTCTAGAATTGTCGCCGTCACTCGAGGAAGGGGCTGTAGCGCAGCGGGAGCGCGCTTCCTTCGCACGGAAGAGGCCGGGGGTTCGATTCCCCCCAGCTCCACCAGGACGAAAAGGCTTTCCGGCTATTTCGAGGCTTGCTCGGGGCGTAGCGCAGCCTGGTTAGCGCACCTGCTTTGGGAGCAGGGGGTCGAAGGTTCGAATCCTTTCGCCCCGACCATCCGAAATCCGGAAGGCTTCCGCGGGAATAGCTCAGTTGGCAGAGCGACGGCCTTCCAAGCCGTAGGTCGCGGGTTCGAATCCCGTTTCCCGCTCCAGTTTACCAAGAGCGGTAATTTGCGCTTGTAGCTCAGTTGGATAGAGCAACGGACTTCTAATCCGTAGGTCGCGGGTTCGAATCCTGCCAAGCGCGCCATCGTCCCTTTTGGTATGTGGTGGGCGTAGCTCAATCGGTCAGAGCGCTGGACTGTGGCTCCAGAGGTTGGGGGTTCGATTCCCCTCGCTCACCCCATTTTTTCAGGATCGTTGCGCCCGTAGCTCAGTGGACAGAGCGGCGGACTTCGGATCCGCTGGTCGCGGGTTCAAATCCTGCCGGGCGCGCCATTTCAGAGCAAGGGGAGACAAGGCAGGGGCCATTAGCTCAACTGGCAGAGCACCTGACTCTTAATCAGGGGGTTACAGGTTCGATTCCTGTATGGCCCACCAATTTTTTTCATTTCTTGGTTTATAATGTCGGCATGGGGGTCATTAGCTCAACTGGCAGAGCACCTGACTCTTAATCAGGGGGTTACAGGTTCGATTCCTGTATGACCCACCAAGTTTTTTTGCGAGAGTGGTGGAATTGGCATACACGCTGGACTTAGGATCCAGTGCCTTTAAGGCATAGGGGTTCGAGTCCCCTCTCTCGCACCAATTTCTTAACACTGGCGTCGGTTCATCGTATTTCCCTCAGGGAACCCCTTGGAGCGCCAAGGGGTTCCTGTTTTGTAAATTATTGTTCGCCGGATGAGCCGGCAATGGAAGGGGTTGTGTTCCTTTGCGCTCAGAGATCGTGTCCCAGGAGAAAAATATAACCCGGATCAAGGTCGAGATCGATGAAAAAACCTTCCAGGCCAGGATGGAAGAGACCCTGGAGGGAATGAGGGCCAAGGCCGATATTAAAGGCTTCAGGAAAGGGCGGGTCCCTCGAAAAGTCCTCCAAATGCACCTCGGTCCCAGGGCCATTATGGCCGAAACGCTGGACAGCATGATACCCGGAGTTCTCGATACCGTTGTCAAAGAGTATGAATTGGACCTCATCTCGGAACCCTCGGTCGAGGTCGACGACATCAAGGCCGGCGAACCCCTGGCGATGACCTTCGTTTTCGAGACCATGCCCGAGGTCGCCCTGCCCGAGCTGGAAAGCCTTGAGGTCTCCCGGAAGAACGTCGCGGTCACACCAAGCATGGTCGACGAGGCTATATCATCTTTGCGCGATAACGCCTCGGAAAGGGAGCCCGTCACCGACAGGCCATCGGGGGAGGGTGACCTCCTCGAGGTCATGTACGACCTGTCCCTCTTCGAGGAGAAAAACGGTGAAGCACCTCAGGAGAGTGACAGGCAGAAGTCGGTGGTGGAATTGAGCAGGGAGGCCCTCCCCGAAGAGCTATTTTCCGCGCTTTTGGACAGGGTCGCAGGCGACAGGGTCGAGGTCGATGTCAGGGTATCTCCCAAGGATGACGGCGACCAAAGAACGTTGCGCTACAAGATCGAGGTCCTCTCCGTAGCCCGAAAGATACTGCCGGAGTTGTCCGGGCCCTTCTTTGAGAAAGTCGTCGGTGAGTCGGACCTGGATGAAGAGGGCTTCCGCTTGAAGATAAGGGAGAAGCTGCAGGAGAATCTTCTCGCCGAAAGTCTGCAAAGGGCCGAGAGGGAAGCCCTAGACCTTTTGGTCAAGCGATCCCAGGTCGATGTGCCTGACAGCCTTGTCCAGAGACATAAGACCAGGATTCTCAAGGACCTGCATGAAAACGTAAGGAGAAAGACTGGAAAAACCTTCGAAGAGTACGTCGCCCAAGAGGGGCTGGAAAGGGAAAAGTTGGAGGCGGAAGCGGTCGAAGGGGCAGAAGAAGAGGTCCGGAGATCCTTGGTCATGGACGCCCTGGCTGAAGCTGAGGCGATCCAGGTGGAAGAAGAGGATCTCGACGGGGAGTTCGGTGAAATGGCCCGTTCCTTCAATATTGACAGGGATAAAATAAAAGAATTCTTCTTGAAGAACCCCGATGATCTCGCCGACCTGCAGCACCGGGTAAGAATGAAGAAAGCGGTCAAAAGGCTGATGGAAAAAGTGGCTGTCAGCGAGGAGACTTTGGAGAGCCCCTTCGATGGGACAGGAGAGGCGGAAATCGAAAAGGAGGGATCCTGATGCTGATTCCAATGGTCATTGAACAGACCGGCAGGGGGGAGAGGGCCTATGATATTTATAGCCGCCTCCTGAAGGACAGGATAATTTTCATTGGCGAAACCATCGACGATCACCTTTCAAACCTGGTGGTCGCCCAACTCCTCTTCCTGGAGAGCGACAACCCCGACAAGGACGTCAACGTTTATATCAACAGCCCCGGCGGTATCATCACCTCGGGGCTGGCCATCTACGATACGATGCAGTACATCAAGTGCCCTGTCTCGACAATTTGCGTGGGACAGGCGGCCAGCATGGCGGCGGTCCTGCTGGCTGGAGGCGATGCCGGCAAGAGGATCGCGCTCCCGAGTTCAAGGATCATGCTCCATCAACCTCTGGGCGGAGCCCAGGGACAGGCTATCGATATCCAGATCCACGCCAGGGAGATCATGAGGCTCAAGGACAGGATCCACGAGATCCTTGTAAAGCATACCGGCAGGACCGAGAAGGAGATCGAGGCCGATACGGACCGCGATTTTTACATGTCCGCTGAAGAAGCCCTCAACTACGGGATCATCGATAAAGTCATCGCTGAAAGGTGAAGACCCTTCTTTTTAACGGTTCCGTGATTCACGGTTGAAGGGAGCCCTCTCCAGGCGCTCCCTTCAATGTTCAAAAATGCCATTTTTGCAGTAACATAGAGCTGAAAGGGATAAAGAAGGGGACAGTAGGGCAATGATCAAGGAGGGATATTCGTGTCCCAGAGCGGTGGCAACGGGGTCAAAGGCGCGAGGAGGGAGGCCAAGTGCTCCTTCTGCGGTAAAAGACAGGAAGAGGTCCAAAAGTTGATAGCAGGCCCGGGGGTATACATCTGCAACGAATGCGTCAACCTTTGCAACCTGATAATAAAGGAAGACGACGAGCCCCCCGTCCAGGTCGACGTAGCCAGGGAACTCAAGGATCTGCCCAAACCCAAGGAAATTAAGTTGGCCCTCGACCAGTACATCATCGGCCAGGAGCAGGCAAAAAAAGTGGTCTCCGTGGCCGTCTATAACCACTACAAACGGATCGCCTGTCCGGCCGACGAGGACGATGTGGAGTTGCAGAAAAGCAATGTCCTCCTGATTGGACCGACCGGGTCGGGCAAAACGCTGATCGCCGAGACCCTGGCGAGGACGATCAAGGTCCCCTTCGCCATGGCCGACGCGACGACGCTGACCGAAGCGGGTTACGTCGGGGAGGACGTGGAGAATATACTCGTAAGGCTTCTCCAGGCTGCTGATTACGATGTGCCCGCCGCGGAGAAGGGGATCATCTATGTCGACGAGATAGACAAGATCGGCAGGAAATCCGAATCGGTCTCCATCACGAGGGACGTCTCCGGAGAGGGCGTTCAGCAGGCCCTGTTGAGGATACTTGAGGGCACCGAGGCGAACGTTCCTCCCAAGGGCGGCAGGAAGCACCCACACCAGGAGTTCATACAGATGAACACCGGCAACATTCTGTTCATTTGCGGAGGTGCCTTTGAGGGGCTGGAGTCCATCATTTCGCGGAGGATCAATAGGAAGATCATTGGTTTCGGGGGCCAGGTCCCCAGGAACGATAAGAAAGACCGTTACAAGGTTCTGAAAGAAGTCCAGCCCGACGACCTGATGACCTTTGGGTTCATCCCGGAATTCGTCGGGAGGATACCCGTTACAGCGGCCCTGGAGGGTCTGGATGAAGAGGCCATGGTCAGGATATTGACGGAGCCTAAGAATGCCCTGGTCAAGCAGTACCAGAAGGCCTTCAGGATGGAGAAGGTGGAACTGGAATTCACCTCCGAGGCCCTCAGGGCCATTGCCAGGAAGGCCTGTGAGCGGGATACCGGCGCTCGGGCCCTGAGGACCATCATGGAGTCGACGATGCTGGACCTGATGTACGAACTCCCTTCGCGGACGAACGGCCTTTCCAGGGTGGTCGTCACCCAGGAGATGATTGACGGGAAGGGGCTTCCGATCTTCGATTTTACAAAGGACGGGGAGGTAGCCTAGTTGCCTTTTTTAGGAGAGGGTCCTGATAAGAAGGTGCCGCTTCTCCCTGTCAGGGATTTGGTTCTTTTCCCGGGGGTGATAGTGCCCCTTTTCGTCGGGAGGCCCCGGTCGCTCAAGGCCCTCGAGGAGGCTATGCTTCACGATAAAACCGTCCTCGTGGTGGCCCAGAAGGATATGAACGTGGAAGACCCGGAGCCGGAGGATCTTTTCGAAGTAGGGACCATTACCACGGTCCTGCAGATGTTGAGGCTCCCCGACGGGACAACAAAGGTCCTGGTCGAGGGGGTGTCAAGAGCTTCCATCCTCGAGGTCGGGTTGGAGCGGGACACCTTTTTTGCAAAGACCGAAGCCCTGGAGACCCCCCCACCCCTGAGGGGGCCGGAGATCGAAGCCCTGAAAAGGACTCTCCTGGCGCAGTTCGACAAGTACGTGACCCTTCACCCCAAGATCCCGCTGGAGGTGTTGATGTCGGTAACGGCCGTGGAAGACCCCGGCCAGGTTTCGGACCTGGTGGCATCCCACCTTACGGTCCGCATCCAGGAAAGGCAACAGCTCCTCGAGACCTGGGACGTATCGAAACGCCTGGAGATGATGATCAGGATCCTCCTGAGGGAGATCGAACTGCTCGAGATGGAGAGGTCCATTCACGACAGGGTGAGGCAGGAGCTCGAAAAGGGTCAGAAGGAATATTACCTGAGGGAACAGTTGAAGGTCATCCAGGATGAACTGGGTCAGGGCGACGAGTTCTCGGAGATCGACAACCTCCGTGAAGAGATCCACCGGTCGAAGATGCCCGAGGAGGTCAGGAAAAAGGCCCTCCACGAACTGGACCGGCTGACCAAGATGCCCTCCATGTCGGCGGAAGCCACGGTGGTGAGGACCTATCTCGACTGGATGACGAACCTCCCCTGGGGGAAGAGGACCCGGGAAAGGATGGACGTGACCCTTGCAGAAAGGGTCCTGAACGAAGACCATTATGCCCTCGAAGAAGCGAAGGAGAGGATCCTGGAGTACCTTGCCGTAAGGAAACATGCCAAGGGAAGGTTGAAAGGGCAGGTCCTCTGTTTCGCCGGCCCCCCCGGCGTCGGTAAGACCTCCCTGGGGCGCTCCATCGCCAGGGCGACGGGAAGAAAGTTTGTGAACATGTCCCTGGGAGGGATCAGGGACGAGGCTGAGATCCGCGGACACCGGAGGACCTATATCGGGGCTTTGCCCGGGAGGATAATCCAGAAGCTAAGACAGGCGGGGACGTGCAACCCGGTGATGCTCCTGGATGAGGTCGACAAGATCGGCCAGGATTTCCGCGGTGACCCCGCCGCGGCGCTTCTGGAGGTGCTTGACCCGGAGCAGAACGACAGCTTCACCGACCATTTCCTGGAAGTGCCCTTCGACCTGGGGAATGTCCTTTTCATCACAACGGCGAATACGACCCACACCGTCCCCAAGCCGTTACTGGACCGGATGGAGGTCATCCGGTTACCGGGTTACGTGACGGAGGAGAAACTGCAGATCGCCGAGAAACACCTCATTCCCAAGGTCCTCTACGAGCACGGGCTTAAGGCGGGCCAGGTAAGGTTCACTTCCTCCTCGGTCAAGAGGATCATCTCGGAGTATACGAGGGAGGCCGGGGTCAGGGAACTGGAGAGACAGCTCTCCAAGGTGACCAGGAAGATCACGCGCAAGATCGTGGAATCCGAAGAGAAAAGCGGACGGGCCAAAAAGCAGACCTTCACCGTGACGCCTTCGGACCTGCTGGCCCTTCTCGGCGTACCGCGCCATACCGGGGGAGTGCACCTCCCCACGTCGGACCCGGTAGGGGCCTCGGTCGGCCTGGCGTGGACTGAGACGGGCGGTGACATCCTCGTCATTGAAAGCGTACGCATCCCGGGGAAGGGGGGCATCGTCCTCACGGGAAACCTGGGGGAGATAATGCAGGAATCCGGGCAGACCGCGCTGGGATACCTCAAGTCCCACGGGGAAGAACTTGGCATATCTGATATAGATTGGGACAAGACCGATATCCACGTCCACGTTCCGGAAGGGGCCATACCTAAGGACGGCCCCTCCGCGGGCATCACGCTGGCCGTTTCGATCTATTCCGCTCTTTCGCGGAAACCGGTTCGTAACGATATCGCGATGACCGGGGAGGTTACCTTGAGGGGCGACGTCCTTCCCGTGGGAGGGATCAGGGAGAAGGTCCTGGCCGCCAAACGGTACGGATTCAAGAGGGTGATACTTCCCGAAGGCAACCGCCTTGAGGCGGGGGAGATGCCCCGCTGGGTTCTGAAAGGGCTGGAACTGGTCTTCGTCAGCAGCCTTGAAGAGGTTTTCCGCCGGTCCCTGGTCAGAGAGAAGGACGATGGCAAGCAATAGAAGGAAAAGGTGGGAAGCCGCCCTGACCGCGACCTGTTTCACGGAGCAGCAGTTCCCTCCTGCCCAGGGGCTGGAGGTCGCTTTAGCAGGCAGGTCCAACGTGGGAAAATCCACCTTCATCAACGGGTTGATAAAAAAACCCCTTGCCCGGGTAAGCGGAACGCCAGGTAAGACCCGCAGCGTAAACTTCTACAGGGTAAATCTCGGAAAGGGATTTACCCTCGTAGACTTACCCGGATTCGGCTTTGCAAGCAGGAGCCGCTCCGAAAGGACTTCCTGGGCGAAGCTCATCGAAGAATTCATTGCCCGGAGGGAGAGCCTCGCCCTCCTTATTCACCTTGTTGATTTCAGGCATGGTTTCCTGGAAAATGACAGGATACTCCAGGAGTGGGCTACGGGTCACGGGGTTCCCGTCCAGGTGGTCTTCACAAAGATCGACAAGGTCCCCAAAGGAAGATGGACCCCATTGCTGAAGAAATACTCGGTCCCGCCGGCATCTTCAGTGACCGAACCCTTCCTCGTTTCTATGGAGAAGGGGTGGGGGGTGGAAGAGTTCATTCTCTTTCTTGAGTCCTACCTGGAAGACGCCGGATCCCTCCAATGCGGTAATGACCGTCCCCGCGGCGGGTAAGGGTCCGCTTTTACACGACGCCTGAACGGACAAGGAGGCATCATCATGGCACCATCCAAGGGAACGCTTGACAAAACCTATGACCCCGCGCCGATCGAGGGCAAATGGTACCAGGCCTGGAACAAAAGGGGACTGTTCAAGGGGATCGCGAACAGCGAGAAACCCCATTTCAGCGTGGTGATCCCCCCACCGAACGTGACGGGTTCTCTCCACATGGGCCATGCCCTCAACAACACCCTCCAGGATATTTCCTGCCGCTTCATGAGGATGACCGGTTTCAACGTGCTCTGGCTTCCAGGGACCGACCACGCCGGCATAGCGACCCAGAACGTGGTCGAGAGATCCCTGGCCTCCGAGGGCGTGTCGAGACATGAACTGGGAAGAGAAAAGTTCATTGAAAAGGTCTGGGAATGGAAGAAAGAATACGGCGACCGGATCATAAACCAGCTGAAACGCCTGGGAGCTTCCTGCGATTGGGAAAGGGAGCGCTTCACGATGGACGAGGGGCTGTCAAGGGCGGTCAGGGCCGTTTTCGTAAGGCTTTACAAGGAAAACCTCATCTACAAGGGGAGCTACATAGTGAACTGGTGCCCCCGGTGCCTCACGGCGTTGTCGGACCTGGAGGTCGAACACCGTGATGAAAGGGGCACCCTTTTTTACGTGCGGTATCCCTTCGTTGACGGTAGCGGGTATGTAACAGTCGCCACCACGCGCCCCGAGACGATCCTCGGCGACGTAGCGGTGGCGGTCCACCCCCGCGACGAAAGGCACTGGGGGATCGCGGGGAAGGAAGCGGTGGTCCCCGTGACGGACAGGATCGTGCCCATTATCGAAGATACGATGGTCGACCCGGGTTTCGGCACGGGCCTCGTCAAGATCACGCCGGCCCATGACCCGAACGACTTTCTCGTAGGGCAGAGGCACGGCCTTGAAACGATCCAGGTGATAGACGAAAAAGGCTTCATGAGCCCCGAGGCAGGGCCGCTCTTCGAGGGGTTGGATAGTGTCGAGGCCAGGAAAAAGATGGTCTCCCTGTTGAAGGAAAAGGGCCTTCTCGAGAGGACGGAGGAACACGATCACGCGATCGGGCACTGCTACCGATGCGGGACGGTGATCGAACCCTACCTCTCGGAGCAGTGGTTCGTCAAGATGGCTCCTCTCGCCGCCCCGGGGATAGAAGCGGTTCGGGATGGCAGGATAAGAATAATCCCCGAACAATGGGTGGGGACATACAATAACTGGATGGAAAATATCAGGGACTGGTGCATATCGAGGCAGTTGTGGTGGGGCCACAGGATACCCGCCTGGTACTGTGACGATTGCGGCCATGTCACCGTTTCAGAAGTAGACCCCGACCGGTGCGAGTGCTGCGGGGGCGGCAATATCCACCAGGATGAAGATGTCCTCGACACCTGGTTCAGCAGCGCCCTCTGGCCCTTCTCGACCCTGGGCTGGCCCGACGACACGGAGGACCTGAGAACCTTTTACCCCACGAGCCTGCTCGTAACGGGGTTTGACATCCTTTTCTTCTGGGTCGCCCGGATGATAATGATGGGGCTCAAGTTCATGGGCAAGGAACCCTTCAGCGAGACCTATATTCACGCCCTCGTAAGGGACGAGCAGGGTCAGAAGATGAGCAAGTCCAAGGGCAACGTGATCGATCCCCTGGAGATCATCGACAAGTACGGCGCCGATTCCCTCAGGATGACCCTGGCCAGCCTCACCGTGCAGGGAAGGGACATTTTCCTCAGCCCCGAGAGGATCGAAAGCAACAGGCTCTTCATGAACAAGATCTGGAACGCGAGTAAACTGGCCCTCGCCAATATCGAGGGGGTGGTGCCGGGCTCCCTTCCGGATGAGAGGCACTTAAGGATCCATGACCGGTGGATAATCCGAAGGGTGAACGAGGTGAACGCCCAGGTTAGAAGTGACCTGGAGGGTTACTTCTACGGCGAGGCGGCGAAGGCCCTATACCAGTTTGTCTGGAGTGAACTCTGCGACTGGTACCTCGAGATGGCCAAGCCCGCCCTGAGAGGGCTGGAGGGCGATCGGAGGCAGGAGACCACCAGGACGGTCATGGCCCTGGTTTTTGACAGCACTATAAGGATGCTGCACCCCTTCATACCCTTCCTCACGGAAGAGCTCTGGGACACCTTCGGATTCGGCGAAGGGGCCCTGATCGAGGAAAAGGGATGGCCTGGTATTCTTTCGCTCAGGGAAGCCCTCGCCCCCGGGATCCCGGATCCAATGGAGGTATTCCAGGAACTAGTGAGGAGCATAAGGAACCTGAGGGCCGAGGCCGGGCTTCACCCGCGACAGGAAGCCCTGGAGGCGCGGGTGGTCCTTTCCGACGGTGCCGCCGGTGAGGCGGGCGAGGTCATCGGCTCAAACGCCGATCTCCTGCGCCTCCTTTGCCGCGTTCGTGAGGTCAGCCTCAGCGAAGACCAAGGGAGAAGGACCTTAGGAACCATGATGTCCGTAGCCTCTTTTGGGGAGGTTTCCCTCTTCGTGAACCAAAACCTCGATAGGGGAGCGGAGATGGCCCGGCTCTCGGCGGAACTTGAGAGAGCCCGCAAAGACCTCTCACGTTCAATGGGTAAACTGGGCGACCCTTCCTTCCTTTCGAGGGCGCCTGGCGATATCGTCGAACAGGAGAGGCAAAGGCTCTCGGAGACGGAGGACAAGATCAGGGTGATCGAAAGAAACATGCGAAATCTTTCCGAATGACAGGCCGGCCATGAAGGATGGGTTTCCAGTCTTGTCGGAGACGATCGAGGGCCGACTCCAGGATATGTCCTCTCCCTATATCAGGCCGGGACTGTCCCGTATAGCGGCGCTACTTTCGAAAATGGGACACCCGGAGAGGGCTTTCCCCGCCGTCCACCTGGTTGGGACGAACGGGAAGGGTTCCGTCTCCGCCATGATCGAATCCCTCTTCCTGGAGGCTGGTTATTCCACTTGTCTTTACACCAGCCCGCACCTGATGGATATAACGGAAAGACTACGATTTTCCGGCGTCCCCGTCGACGGGGGCGTGCTGCTTCGCTCCCTTGACCGGGTCGAGTCTGCACTTGGGGGGCGGGGTGACCCGGGATCCAGGCCCACCTACTTTGAAGTACTGACGGCCGCCGCCTTCGACGCGATAGCCGATCGCTCCCCGGATGTGGCGATCATCGAAGCCGGGATGGGGGGAAGGCTGGACGCTACCAACATGGTCAAGAACGTCGCCCTGACAGTCATAACCGCCATAGGGTTTGACCACAGCCAGTACCTGGGCGGCACCCTTGAGGAGATCGCGAATGAAAAGTTCAGCGTCCTGCGCCCCGGAGGCAGGAGCGTTTTTTCGGGCATGCCCCAGACCCTGGAGGAGCTTTACCTCGAACACTGCAAAAGGATCGGCAATACCGGGGAAATCTTGTCCCGCTCCGTAGAAATAAGGGGGTTGAAGGTCTCCCTCGAGGGCAACCATTTCGAAATATCTCTCCGGAGCGGTGAATACTTACCGGTAAAGACCGTCCTCGGTGGAACCTACCAGGTGGAAAACGCCGCGCTGGCCCTGCTTTCGGCCCAGGCTCTCTCCTTTCGATACCCCCGGATGGACCTGAAAACGGTAGCGGGGGGACTGGAAAGAACCAGGTGGAGAGGGAGACTTGAAAGGGTCCGGTACGGGGATTGCGAACTTGTCCTTGACGGGGCCCATAACCCCCAGGGAGTAGACGCCCTGGCCGATACCTTTGAGACCCTCGGGACGGCCAGCGAATACGCCGTCATCTTCACAGCCATGAAGGACAAGGCCCTCGAGCACATGGTCGCCCGGATCTGCGGATCTTTCCCCCTGGTGGCCTTCACTAGGGTGCCTGACATGGGAAGATCCGCCGAGCCGGATTTTCTCCTCAACATGTCCAGGCCCTACGCAAAAAAATGTGTGACCCTTTCCTTCGAGGATCCCATGAGCGCCCTCGAGGAGGTTTCCAGGCGATACAAGAAGATCATCATCTGCGGGAGCCTTTACCTGCTGGGATTCATGATGACCCGGCTCTCCCTCAGGGCGGGAGATGAGTCCCGGTGATGATGGGCCTGGGCTGGGGCTGGGAGAAGGTTTCTCTCCAAGGGCAAGGGATGATCCGGTACCTGATGCCCCCCCAATTAGATGACATTCTGACAGTTACGTTGTTCCTCAAAGGGCCTTTAATGGGAAAAACCGGTGGTTGCCTTTCCGGTATTTCCCAGCGCCTCTTCGGAAGGGATAACGGTATCCCCCTAGTCGCCCCGTCCCAGGTGCACGGTACAAGGATGATCGAAGCCCTGCCATCCAGGTCGCTCCCGGCCAGGCCCGAGGGAGACGCCCTCCTGGTGAGAAGACCGGGTGTGTTCGGCAGCCTGAGGTTTGCCGACTGCATCCCCGTGGTGGGCATCAGCGTTCGGCCACGGCCCTGGGTGCTCCTCGTGCATTCCGGCTTTGTGGGCACCTCCAGGGGAGTGACCGGGGAAGCCCTGAGAGAGACGATGAAGGTCACGGGGTCAGCGTCCCTTGAGGAAGCCCACTTCTGGGTAGGTCCCGGGATAGGACCCTGCTGCTACTCAAGAAAACTTGATGACCCGATGACCCGGGAAGGCCTGAAGCAACTGCCCGGTGACTCCTGGCGTGTGGAGAAGGGAATGGCCTATTTTGACCTCCCCAGCGCGATCATTACAACTTTATATGACATGAATGTCCCCGAAGGGAACATCATCCGTATCGATCAGTGTACCTCTTGTTCTTCCAGCGACTACTATTCTTACAGAAAAGGAGACCGGACCGGAAAATCTTTTCTTCTAGCGGGGTTTCGTGAAGGTTTCCATAAACCGGACCTTTGGTGGGAGAATAAGATTTGAAGGGGTCTTGCAAGAAAGCCAAAGTGTGACGTGGCGGGAGGTTATCGGATGGAACCGGTAAGGGTCGGCGTTATAGGGGTTGGACACCTAGGGTTTCACCACGCTCGGGTCTACACGGAGCTGCTCAATACTGACGTCGTCGGGATAATGGACACCAACCCCGAAAGGGCCGCCGCCGTCGGGGAATTGTTGAGAGTACCTTTCTATTCAGACATCGAACAATTCTACCGCCAGGCCCGCCCCGACGCCGTCAGCGTCGTGGTTCCCACCGTCCAGCACTTCGAGTCGGCGAAGAGGGCTCTCTCCGCCGGGATCCACGTACTGATCGAGAAACCTGTCACGTCCACCGTGGAAGAAGCTGTGGAGCTGCTGCAGCAGGCGGCCGCTCAAAACCTGGTGCTCCAGGTCGGCCATATCGAAAGATTCAACAGTGCGGTGCAGCACGTGAGGAACATCATTAAGGAACCCCTCTTCCTTCAGTCCAGGAGGATCGGGCCCTTCAGCTCCAGGATAAGCGACGTGGGCGTTGTGCTGGACCTGATGATCCATGATATCGATATCATTCTTTCCCTTGTCCATTCCGAGATATCGGCCATTTCAGCCATGGGTAGGTCCGTCAGGTCTTCCCTCGAGGATATAGCCACCGCCCAGATCGCTTTCGAGAACGGAACCCTTGCCCAGATCCTTGTGAGCCGCGTCTCCGAAAGAAGATTGAGACAACTGGAGATAATGGAACCGGAGAGGTTTGTCACGGTCAACTACGAAACCCAGGACGTATCCATCCACCGTTGCGTGCAGGAGAAGGAATGTGGCCTAGTGGAGGTCATAGAGCACCCGGTCTTCCCCAAAAGAGAGCCTCTGAAACTCGAGTTGCAGCACTTCGTCACCTGCGTAAGGGAGGGCAAGCAGCCCCTGGTGGGTATCATGGACGGCAAGAGGGCCCTTGAAGTGGCCATATCCATTCTAAAACAGATCCAGGCGCCGGCCCAAATGGTCGAAAGCACCGCGGGGACGGCCTAGGTCAACGGGTATCTTTCCCACCCCGGCCGCCGAAAGGCGGCCTTTTTGTCGGGAGCCCTTCGGGGCATCCGACCCCTTTTACTGTTACAATACAGAGCCGGGGAGTGGACCTTTCATAATTTGGGGGTAGCGGCATGTCCTCGGTGAATATCCAGGCGCTGGCAGCGCTCTTCCTGTTCGTCCTCTGCCTTTTCCTTTCCAGGATGATCGTGAATATCTCTTCGGGGAAATGGCCTGGAGGGGCGCTTTGGGTCACTTACCTGAGGGTCCTTCTTGGCTTTTTGTTCGCGGCGGCCATAACCTTGGGCATGTACTCCTTCGCCGGGGTCGACATCCTGAAGAGGTGAGCCCCGCGAAAACAGTTCATCGAAAGAAGGGAATGGGTCAACCTTGGACAGGATCATCGAAAAAGCCCTCGGGGGGGATCATCGGTCCATCGCGAGGCTGATCACCGCCGTGGAAAGCGAGGCGGACAGTTCCAGGAAAATCATGCAAAGCGTTTACCCCCACACCGGGAAAGCATATTTTATAGGTGTCACGGGAAGCCCCGGCGCTGGGAAAAGCACCTTCCTGGACAAGCTGATATCCTCCATGATGGCTGCGGGACAAAGCATCGGTGTAATAGCCGTTGACCCCTCCAGTCCCTTTACGGGGGGGGCGGTGCTCGGTGACAGGCTCAGGATGCAGGGACACAGCCTGGACCCGGGGGTTTTCATCCGGAGCATGGGCTCCAGGGGATCCCTGGGTGGATTAAGCCGGGGAACCTACGAGGCGGCGCTCATCCTCGACGCTTGCGGCAAGGATGTGGTTCTGATAGAGACCGTCGGCGTCGGACAGTCGGAGATCGACATCGTCAAGATAGCAGACACCGTCGCTCTGCTCCTCGTTCCAGGCATGGGGGACGATATCCAGATAATGAAAGCGGGTATCATGGAGATCGCCGATGTTTTCATCGTGAACAAGGCTGACAGGGATGGCTCGGAAAGGGTTGTACGAGAGGTCAACATCATGCTCGACCTGCAGAGCGGCAAGGAATGGCGACCTCCGGTGGTCCCCACCATCGCCGAAAGCGGCGAGGGGGTCGAGCTGGCCGCCAGGTCCCTTTCGGACCACAGGCGCTACCTGGCATCGTCCCCCGAGGGGGAGCGGAGAAAGCGCCGGCGTCATCGCCTGGAAGTGGAGGAAATAGTCAAAAGGGAGATCGCCAAGATCGTCGAAAAAACCTGGGACGATCGCATATCCGCCGGCATCCTTGAAGACCTGGAGTATCGCAGGACCGACCCTTACACCGTGGCTGGCGATCTTCTTTCAAAAGTGTTATCGGGCTGATAGGCCCTGGAACGGTACCAGCCCTTTCAACCTGCCCGGGGATGATATGATGATAAAGTGATACCATGACAGGGGGCAATGGAATGCGGATCGCGCTCGGCTCAGACCACGCGGGTTTCAACCTCAAGAGTTGCATTGAAAAGTCTCTCCATGGGTCATCGGTCATAACGGGAGATTTCGGCGCCAAGGGCCCGGAAAATCCCTTTGATTACCCTGACGCGGCCTTCGACGTAGGATCCAGGGTGGCGAGGAAGGAATATGACCTTGGGATCCTGGTTTGCGGCACCGGCATCGGGATGTCCATTGCCGCCAACAAGATCCCGGGTATCCGCGCGGCCCTTGCCTACGATGAGGAGACGGGCAAACTCGCCAGGGAGCATAATGACGCTAACATATTGACCCTTGGCGGAAGGAAGACCGATTGCGAGTCGGGGATCAGGATAGTCAGAGCGTGGCTCTCGGCCGAATTCCAGGGCTCAAGGCATTCAGACCGGATCAGGAAGATCAGCTCCTTCGAGGAGAGAAGTCCTTCTACTGGAAATGAGCCGGAGGGATCCCCAAGGCTTGTCACTTTCGACCACCCCCTGATACAGCACAAGATCGGCATCATCAGGAACAAACACACCTCAGTAAAGGTCTTCCGTGAACTTGTACAGGAGATCGCCGGGCTCATGGTCTACGAGACCACCAGGAACCTGCCCCTGGAGCCCGTCACTGTAGAGACACCGATAACGACAACCACGGTAAGCTCCATTTCCGGCAAGAAGATCGCCATCGTTCCGATATTGAGAGCGGGTTTGGGCATGGTCGACGGCATGCTTCAGCTGATACCCAATGCCAAGGTAGGACATATCGGCATATACAGGGACCCTGGGACGCTGGAGCCCCACGAGTATTATTGCAAGTTGCCCGGGGATATCGGGGAAAGGGATATCATCATCGTCGACCCCATGCTCGCGACTGGGGGGTCCGCCGTCGCCGCCATCGACCTGGTGAAGAGCAAGGGGGGGACGAAGATCTCCCTCCTCAGCCTTATCGCGGCTCCCGAGGGCGTTTCAAGAGTTCAAGACAAGCACCCCGATGTGACCATCTTCACCGCCGCCCTGGACAGCCACCTCGATGATCATGGCTACATAGTCCCGGGGTTGGGGGACGCGGGCGACCGCCTTTTCGGGACCAGGTAGGCTACCCCCGAAGCGTAGGGAGGGTTCTGGGCTTGTGGGAAAAACTGGTCCTTTTCCTGGTATTTCTGGTCTGGTCACTGGCGGTGACACCCCTATCGATATTCCTTTCACGGCAGTACGGCATCGTCGACGAACCGGGCGGAAGGAAAAGACACCCGACGACCACACCAAGGGGCGCCGGGGTGGTCATCTGGGTGGGTTACCTGCTCTACGCCATCCTCGCTCCCAACCCGGGCGGAGAGGTCAGGCTCATTGCCACCGGGGCGACGGCGGTATTCCTTTTTGGTTACATGGATGATATGCACCCCCTTCCCGCCTCGTGGAAGTTGGCGGCCCACCTCGCCGCCGCGGTCACTATCGCCTGGAGCATTCCTGTCCAGCCTGCACTGAAGGCCGCTGTCATACTTTGGGTCACCGGGACCACCAGTGCCTATAACCTGGTGGACGGTATAAACGGTCTTTCTCTCGCCGTTTTCTCCCTGACGGCTCTAACGGGTCTTTTTCTCACCGGGGGGTCATGGTGGGCTGTTGCTCTCGGGCTTTCTCTGGGTGTACTGCCCTGGAATTACCCTTTCGCCAGGACCTTCCTTGGTGATGGTGGAAGCACCCTCCTTGGTTTTCTCTGCGTCTCCCAGTTCGCCAGAGACCTGCCCGCCCTTCTTGAAGGTGAAGGGATCCTGCCCTGGCTCGCGGCCATGCTCCTCGTCGGGGGTGTGCCCGTGGCGGATACCCTTTATTCCCTCCTTCGGAGGGCGATAAAGGGTATCTCGCCGTTCCAGCCGGACCGGGGGCATTTCCACCACTTGCTTGTCGACAGGGGGTTGCCCCTTTCGGTGGTCCTGGCTATTCTGGTCTCCCTCCACTCCCTATCACTGTGGATGGCGATCCTCCTCCTGGGGCGAAGGACGACATGACAAAGGAACGAAGGGATATGCCTGGCAAGGGGGTTGTCTGCTGTGTGATCGGGACCCGGCCGGAAGCGATCAAGATGGCCCCCGTCATACTTGCGCTTAAGAAGAGCGCCCATCTTTCGCCTTACGTGCTCGCCACGGGTCAGCACAGTCGCATGATGAGGCAGCCCCTCGATTTCTTCGGCATCGAGCCCGACCGGGACCTGGCTCTCATGAAGGAGGGCCAGAGCCTGGACTATATTACGACCAGGGTACTCGTGGAGGTTGGGGAAGTTTTGGGGGAAGTAAAGCCCTTTTTTACCCTTGTCCATGGTGATACTACCACGACGATGGCCGCCTCCCTGGCGGCTTTCTACCGTCGGTCCCGGATCGGTCATGTCGAGGCTGGCTTGAGAAGCGGGAATGTGAACCTGCCCTTCCCTGAGGAACTGAACAGGATCATCGCCGATCGCGTGGCGGGTTGGTGGTTCGCCCCGACGGAAGGCGCAAGGGACAACCTACTCAGGGAGGGGTGCGACCCTTCGAGGGTGGTGAAAACGGGGAACACCGTTATCGATGCGTTGCTCCTCGCCACAGAGAAGGTATCTACTCCCTCCTACGAACCACTCTCGTCCATACCGCCCTCTGCGCCAGTGATGCTCCTGACGGCTCACAGGAGGGAATCGTGGGGCGAGCCCCTCAAGGGGATCTGTTCCGCCGTAGCGGGGTTAATTGCGGAGAATCCCGATCTTTGGGCGATAGTCCCCATGCATCGCAACCCGGAGGTCAGGAGGGTCTTCCGCGAAATACTTTCGCAAGAGGAGAGGGTCATCCTCTGCGAGCCGCTGGACTACCCCGACTTTATCTGGTCGATGAAGAGGAGCGATCTCATCCTCACCGATAGCGGGGGGATCCAGGAGGAGACCACCATCCTTGGGACCCCCACGCTGGTCATGAGGGAACTGACCGAACGCCCCGAGGCGATCGAGTTTGGGACCTCTCTTCTCGTCGGGACTGACCCGGACCGTATTCTGGCCTCCGCGAGAAGAGTTCTCATGGGAAACCGGGAAGGGTTTTCCGGTGCCTCGGCCAAGGGAGAACTCCCCTTCGGTTCCGGCGGGGCTTCGGAGAAGATCGTCAAGACCATCGAAGAACTCTTTTTGATCGAGGCCCGGCGTGATTCGAGCAGAGGCGGGCCTGATACAATAGACCCTGAGGAGTGATCTCTTGAACTATAAAATGTTGATCCACGGCGGCAAACCCCTAAAGGGATCCATCGATATACAGGGAGCGAAAAACGCCGCCCTTCCTGTGATAGCCTCCTCCTTGCTCCTGAGAGACAAAACCCTCCGGCTGCGGAGGGTTCCCAAGCTGCAGGACATCTTCACCATGGCCGACCTCCTGAGGCACCTGGGTGCGAGCGTGCACTTCAAGGACAACGAGATGAGCATTTTCGTCCCTGAGGAACTCAACTGGGAGACGCCCAAATCACTGGTCCGGAAGATGAGAGCCTCTTCCCTTGTCCTGGGTCCCCTCCTGGCCCGGACGAAAAGGGCGATACTTCCCCTTCCCGGCGGGTGTGCCATTGGGAGCAGGCCCATCGACCTGCATCTTAAGGGGCTCGCGAGGCTGGGTGCGAATATCGACCTGGTCCACGGGGCGGTGCATGCCAGCGCCGAAACATTGAAGGGATCAAAGATCTACCTCGATTTTCCCTCCGTCGGGGCCACGGAAAACCTTCTCATGGCGGCGGTCTTCGCCGAAGGTGAGACAGTGATAGAAAACGCCGCCCGTGAACCGGAGATCAAGAACCTGATAGAGACGCTTAACCTCATGGGTTGTCCGATAGAAGGGGCCGGCACCGGAACCTTGCACATCCAGGGCATCGGCGACCTCGAGGGTGGAGAGATAGAGATCATCCCCGATAGGATCGAGGCCAGCACCTACCTGATAGCTGGGGCGGCCACGGGAGGCGACGTGACGGTGTCGCGGGTCATTCCTGAACATCTTGACGCCATCACGGCCAAACTCGAGGAAGCGGGAGTAGGCATCGAAGCGGATGAGGACAGGGTCAGGGCCTTCCTGAAGGATCCCATGAAGAGCGTATCCCTGAAGACACTCCCTTACCCCGGTTTTCCTACGGATGTGCAGCCACAGTTCACGGCCCTCATGGCCATCTCCGAGGGGACGAGCATCATCCAGGAGGGTGTATTCGAATCCCGTTTCCTCCACGTGAGCGAACTGAAGAGGATGGGTGCCAATATTGAACTCCAGGGGAACACCGCCGTGGTCTCCGGCGTCCGATCGCTGAATGGGGCCGATGTGAGGGCCACGGACTTGAGAGCAGGAGCGGCCCTAGTCATTGCCGGACTTTCCACGCCGGACGAAACGTCCCTTTTCGGGCTCGGGCATATTTGGCGGGGTTACGAAAGGATGGATGAAAAGATCAGGAGTCTCGGCGGACAGGTCAAGATCGTCGTGTCCGAGGAGAACGGCGACCTCAAATGGTGAGGGCGATCAAAAAGCGAGGTATGAAAATTGGCATGGCTTAGGGATCTGATCAGGAAGGACCTGTCGGGTGTCGACAAGTACCGTTACGGTAAACCGATCAGCGAACTGCAAAGGGAACTGGGGCTGGAAAGGATCGTCCGGTTGAGTTCAAACGAGAACCCATGGCCTCTGCCCGATTCGGTCAAGAGAGCGATCCAGACCAGCCTGGAGAATGTGAACCGCTACCCCGATCCCCGTTCATACAGGCTCAGGCGCCTCCTGGCACGGAAGTGGGGCGTTTCCACGGGGGAGATCATTATCGGGGCCGGCACTGAGAGCATCCTTCATTCCCTATTCCATTCCATAATCGCTTTTGGCGACGGGATAGTCTGCCCCGTGCCGACCTACCCGCTCTATCGGGTGGCGGCGATAGCTTCCGGGGCCGCCTTCGTGGAAGTACCAGTCCGCGAGGGAGGTACCTGGGAGATAAAGGACATCGTTGACGCTTGTACGGGAAGGGTCAAGGCCGTAGTCCTGTCCAACCCCAGCAACCCGCTGGGGACGTTCCTGGAAAGGGAAAGGATGCTGAACCTCGCCCATGAGCTGGACTCCCGGCAGATCCTGCTGGTCGTCGACGAGGCCTACGCCGAGTACGTGGATGACCCCAATTACCTGTCAGGGATCGAATTGTTCAGGGATATAGGCAGGGTCGTGATAACCAGAACCTTCTCAAAGATCTATGGCCTGGCCTCCCTTCGTGTAGGTTACGCAATAGCCCCCAAAACAGTGGCCGATGCCTTCGACAAGATCCACCCCGTCTTCGAAGTCAGCAGGGTAGGGCAATATGCGGCCCATGCCGCCCTGCTCGAGGCGGAATTCATAAATGGAATCCGGTTGAAGACCATCTCTGAGAGGAACAGGATCACCCAGAGCCTGTCCGAGATCGGGGTCCACACGGAGCAGACCCGGACGAACTTCATCCTGGTCAAGCATAGGAAGAGCGATGAGGTCTACGAAGGCCTCTTGCGCGAAGGAGTGATCGTAAGGAAAGCCAGCGACCTGGGGCTGGACGGGTTCTTGAGGGTTACCGTAGGGTTGCCCGAAGAGAACGAGTACTTTCTCTCATCAATAAAAAAGGTGCTGGCAAAACTTGGTTGAGGGGACCGAAGGGATCCTTCTTGATAAGGTCAGGGTCTACGCCTTCGTGGGCCCCGCCGGGACGGGGAAGAGCCAAAGGGCTCAGCTGGTGGCCCAGGAGTTCGGTGTGGATTTCATCATTGACGACGGCCTCCTGATACGGAAGGGGCAGATCGTCCGGGGGAAAAGCGCCAAGACCGAGAAGAATCAAGTCCGGGCCATAAGAAGGGCCCTTTTCGAATACGCTGATCACAGGAGGTCCGTGGCGGAATTTCTTTTCTACTCCCAGCCTTGTTCAGTGATGCTCATAGCCACGTCGTCGGGGATGGTGTCCCGTATACTGGGCAACCTCGGCCTGCCACCCCCTGAGAAGATCACCCGGATCGAGGATGTCTCCTCCCCCCAGGAAATTTCCCGGGCGAAAAAGGAAAGATCCTTTAAGGGACGGCATGTCATTCCCGTCTCCCACATACAGGTCCGTAAACACTTCGCTGGAAAACTGGTGGGAAGGCTAAAGGTCCTTTTCGACAATTCCGACGGCATGGAGGGCGAGAAGACCATCGTGCGCCCGCCCTTCAAATTCTTCGGCAAGGTCAGCATCGATCCCGAGGCTATCAACCAGATGGTCCGCTTTATCGCCGAAAGGACGACCCAGGTCTCTAAGGTGGCCTCGGTACAGACCAGGCCAGCCAACGGGGGGGTATCTATCCTGATGGAACTCGGATTCAGACCCGGCCCAAGGTCGATGGTGATTTTGGGAGAGAGCCTCCGCGACCGTACCTCCCGGGCGGTCTCGGGCATCACAGGATTGGACGTGCACCGGGTGGACATCTCCTTCGTGGGGGTGGATACCCAATGATGCCGGAGAGGGGAGTCCCTCTCGATCACAGGGCCGAAGCCTGGGAGAGACTGACCCGTGCCGTGAACCAGTGTGTGAAGTGCCCCCTGGCTTCGGGGCGGCGAAATGTCGTCTTTGGTGAGGGCGACAGGCTCTCCCGCCTGCTTTTCGTCGGTGAAGCTCCCGGACTAGAAGAGGACGAACAGGGCATTCCTTTCGTGGGAAAGGCGGGCCAGCTTTTGAACAGGATCTTTGAGGCTGCCGATATAGACAGGAAGGATATCTTCATAACGAACGTGGTAAAATGCAGACCTCCAGGAAACCGGGTCCCTTCGATAGAGGAAATGCTCGCCTGCGAGGATTTCCTGAAAGCCCAGATCGCCCTGATAAACCCGTCGATCCTCGTCTGCCTGGGAATGACATCGACCAAGTGGATACTGAAAACGGGTGAAAGTATATCCAGGGTGCGGGGGAAATGGTTCGACTGGAAGGGCATAAAGGTCATGCCCATGTTCCACCCGAGTTTTCTTCTGAGAAACCAGTCGAAGAAGAAGGGGAGCCCCAAGGACTTGACGTGGATGGATATCCAGGAGGTAAGGGATCGTTGGCTGGAGTGCCGATAGAAAGAAAGGCCGAAACACCTTCCCACGTGGCGATCATAATGGATGGTAACGGCCGTTGGGCCCTCAAGAAGGGGCTCCCGCGGCTTGCCGGTCACCGCGAGGGGGCCAAGGCCGTGGAAAGGATCATACGCGCGGCCGCTTCCACTCCAGGCCTGGATTACCTGTCCCTTTTCGCCTTTTCCACGGAAAACTGGAGACGACCCCGGGCGGAGGTCGAGGGCCTCCTTTCGCTGCTGAAGACCTACCTGAGGTCCAAGCGAGACGAACTGGTCGAGAATAGGGTAAGGATGGTCTTCTCGGGCAGGATCGACCAACTAGCCGAGGATCTCCAGGATGAGATCGCCCTTTTCGAGAAAGCCACAGCCCGTGGGGATCAACTCACGGTAGTGGTATGCCTGAATTACGGTGGCAGGCAGGAGATAGTCGATGGGGTCAACAGGCTGCTGCGAAAGGGTTTTGCCGGGGAAGTCACCGAGGAATTGATCTCGGCCAACCTCTACCGGCCCGGTATCCCTGACCCGGACCTGGTGATCAGGACAAGCGGAGAGGTGAGGATAAGCAACTTCCTGCTATGGGGATCGGCTTACGCGGAATTCTTCTTCACCGACACTCTTTGGCCCGATTTCGGCGAGGAAGATCTTAAAAAAGCACTGGATCATTATTCCCTCAGGGAGCGAAGATATGGAGCGGGTTAACCTTTTCCAGAGGGAACTGATCGTGCGTTCAGCCAGCGGTTTAGCACTGGGCCTGGCGATCCTTGGAGGGATCTACCTCGGCAATCCCTACTGGTTCGCCCTTTGCTTGCTCATCTGCATGGCCTCCCTGGGCGAGTATTACAGGATGATCAGCCAGAAAGGGCATGTTTCCAGGGTGGTCGGTTTCGGTGCCGGCATCTCCTCCCTGTTCGCCGCCGTGTACTCCGAAGACCCCGCGGTGTTGTTGCCCCTTCTGGCAGCGGCCCCCATGCTTGTTCTCTTTGTCGAGTTGGCAAGAAAGCATATTCTTGGCGAGAGCCACGGGATCACCAGTTCAGGGGGGACCGCCGCCGGCATACTCTATATCGTCCTCCCCTGGTCCTTCATGGTGGTCCTCCGAGACCATATGTGGGGTACATATCTGCTGGTGACACTCTTCGCGTGCACCTGGTCGTGCGATGTCTTCTCCTACCTCGTGGGTTCCAGGTGGGGTGAAACACCCCTCTGCCCCACGGTCAGTCCGAAAAAGACCGTCGAGGGTTTCCTTGGAGGCTTGACCGGCAGCCTTCTTTGTGGAGGCTGCCTGGCCTATTATTGGGGTATGGCTCCTTTTTCGATCATACTTATCGCCCTTTTCTGCGGTACCTTCGGCCAGGTTGGCGACCTTGCCGAGTCGTTGCTTAAAAGGGAAGCGGGCATCAAGGATACGGGTGACCTGATCCCCGGCCATGGAGGGATGCTGGACAGGTTCGACAGCATCCTCGTTAACTCGGTCCTGGTGTTTTTCGTCTTCGGGGTGCTCTGGTAACCATGAAAGCCAGGAACATCGCCGTCATCGGGGCCACGGGGAGCGTGGGGCGATCTGTCCTTGAAGTCTGTTCCTTCTTCCCCGACCTTTTCCGGGTCCGGGCCCTCGCCGCGGAGAAGGACGCTGAGGGGTTGTTAGGGCTGGGAAGGCGATTCAGCAGTGACCTTTTGATCCTGGCCGACCAAGGCTCTTCAGAAAAACTCCGCAGGATGGCAGGATCGGAGTTCACCTGCCGAGGAGGGGAGGAAGCTCTCCTTTCATTGGTCGAAGAGCCCCTCTGCGAAGAAGTGGTCTTCGCTTCTTCCGGGACAGGAGCCCTTCCCGCCCTTATAAGGGCGCTCCAAAAGGGAAAAAAGGCCTACCTCGCCAACAAGGAGATCCTCGTGGCTGCAGGCGAATGGGTCATGCCGCTGGCCCAGGGGAATATCATACCCCTGGACAGCGAGCATAACGCCGTCTGGCAGTGCCTTAGAGGCGAAGCGGAAGGCTCCGTGGAAAGGGTCTATCTCACCGCGTCCGGTGGGCCTTTCCTTCATAGCACTTTGGAGGAGCTGCGGGAGGTCACCTTTGAAAGGGCCAGCCGTCACCCGGTCTGGCCCATGGGGAAAAAGATCTCCGTCGATAGCGCCACCCTCATGAACAAGGGTATCGAGATGATCGAGGCCCATCACCTTTTTGGGCTGCCCATTGGGAAGATAGAAGCAGTGATCCATCCCCAGGCCCTGATCCACGGCATGGTGGAATTTATCGATGGATCGATCAAAATGCTCTATTCCAAGCCGGATATGAAGCTGGCGATAATGTCCGCCTTTGGAATGGAAGGTCGCCTGGCAAACCCGGACCCGGATCTGTCCCCGCCGGGGTTTCCCGGCATGGACCTGGTGTTCATGGAGCCCGATGAAGACAGATTCCCCTGTCTCGCTCTGGCCAAGGAGGCCTGCCGCCTTGGCGGAGCCTATCCCCCGCTCCTAGTAGGAGCCGACGAGGGGGCCGTGAACCTGTTCATGGAGGGGCGGATCTCTTTTACGGATATCGCCCCGACGATCGAGAGAGTGTTATCCTCCTGTCCCAGGGAGAGACCCCGTTCCTGGATGGATGCCCTTGAGCTCGTGACCTGGGCGAGGGAAAGGGTTTTAAAGGGTTAGGCGGGTTATTCGCTACCCGAAAGGGATGAAATGATGGGCTTGAGTGCGCTGGCTTTTGTACTGGTGATAGCGATCTGCGTTATTTCGCATGAGTTCGGGCACCTCGTGGTCGCAAGGTCCGCAGGTGTCCAGGTTCACGAGTTCTCCTTCGGGATGGGGCCTCTTCTCGTCGGATGGAAAAGAGGCGGCATGATCTGGTCCATCAGAGCGGTGCCGGTCGGAGGATTCGTCCGGCTGGCTGGAATGTCGGAAGAGCAGGGAGAGGAAGAGGTGCTGCCCGGCATGTCCTTCGCCGAGAAGTCACCCTGGAAACGCCTTGCGATCCTCGGCGGCGGCTCGGTTTCAAACATCATCCTGGCGATCCTCTTCACGGCCTTTCTCCTTTGGGGGCACGGGATAATGGACCTGGAGAGCACCCGTATCGGGGAAGTCATGGCGGGATACCCGGCGGAGGAGCTTGGCCTACGGCCGGGGGATGTTGTAAAAGCAGTCTCCGGGGTGACTGTGGGAGACTGGGCCATCCTTTCATCCACCATAAGAGAAAAAGCCGCTCTGGGGCCGGTGGAATTGACCTTTGAACGGGACGGCGTGACCCATGAACTCCAGGGCAAGGTGCCTATGTCTCCGGAATACAAGGTCCCGCTTCTGGGGATAAGACCTTCCATGAAGAGGTACCCTTTCATTAAGGCCCTTTCAGGCTCCCTGGGTTACATAGGGGATTTCAGCATCGATATTGTCAAGGGGATATGGTCGTGGGCGACGGGGAACGGCCAGGTCGAGATCACCGGTCCCCTGGGGATAGCGTCAATGGCGGGAAAAGCGGCCAGGGAGGGATTCTGGACCTTTCTAGCCTTCCTGTCAATGATCAGCCTCCACCTGGGCATCCTGAACCTGCTCCCCTTCCCAGCCCTCGACGGGGGGAGGATCCTCCTTGTCATGGGGGAGATCATGACAGGCAAGAAGCTCCCCGAAAAATGGGAGAGCCTGGTCCACCTCGCGGGTTTCATCCTTTTGATCATTCTGCTCATCTTCGTTTCCTGGAAGGATCTGATCAAACTCCTTCCAGTTGCCCGGTAGGACCGAAGGGAGGTCGAAAAGGGAAATGCCCGGAAGACCTGTGATGGTGGGATCCCTAGGGGTGGGAAATGGTTTCCCCGTCAGGGTGGAAAGCATGCTGAAGACCCCGCTTCAGGACCTTCCCGGGTGCCTTGAGGAAACCCGGTCTTTGGCAGAAGAGGGTTGCGAACTCGTCAGGGTGGCCTTTCCGGCGATGGGACTTTCAGGGGAGCTGTCGCGTTTGATAGAAGGCTCATCGATAGAGGTAATGGCCGACATCCATTTTGACCATCGACTTGCCATCGGGGCGATCGACTCCGGTTGCCGGTCCGTCAGGATCAACCCGGGTAATATGGGCGGTCATCGGGGAATGAGGGAGTTGAGCCGCGCCGTCAACGACAATGGAGTAGTGGTGAGGATTGGGGCGAACTCGGGCTCACTCTCGAGGTCCCAAATGGAAAAAGCCGGCGGAGATGTCGGCAGAGCCTTGTTCGATGCCGTCAGCGAACAGGTAGGGCTCCTGCTGGACTGGGGCGTCGAGGAAATGATCCTTTCCGCGAAATCCTCATCAATAAAAACGACCCTGAGGGCCAATTCGATGATCGCGTCAACCTTCGATGCTCCTATCCATATAGGGCTTACCGAGTCGGGGCCGGACCAAAGGGGTGTGATCAAAAGCTCTGTCGCCGTCGGGTCGCTGCTTGGGAGCGGGATCGGCGATACTATAAGGATCAGCCTCACCGGTACTTCCCGGGAGGAAGTGATCGTGGGCAAAAGGATCCTTCAGTCTTCGGGCATCAGGCGATTCGAGGCGGAACTGGTCTCCTGCCCGGGCTGCGGCAGGAGAAGGGTCGATGTGGATCCCCTGGTGGCCATGATAGAACCCTTCCTGGCTATTCTCAGGAAGGATCTGAAGGTCGCGGTCATGGGTTGCGAAGTGAACGGCCCCGGGGAAGCGGCGGATTCCGACATCGGCATTGCCGGCACGCCGTCGGGGATCATGCTCTTTGCCGGGGGAAAGGTTATAGGATCTTGTGACCCCGATGAATTGCCCTCGAGGTTCATGGCGGCTTGCAGGGAGAGGGGTTTCATTTCTCCCTGACCCGCTCAATTGACACCCCCCCTTCTGACGATATAATGATATGCGCTTTTTTGGGGAATGACCATCGAGGGGAGGTTGCCTTGCAATGTTGCCCGTACCAGAACTTTTCACGCTCGTGGTGGGCCGCGGTGAGGGGAAAAAGAAACTGACGGCCTTCGATTCAGCTCTTCTGGATGCCGGGGTCGGCAATATGAATCTCCTACGCGTGAGCAGCGTCCTCCCGCCTAAATGTGCTTTCAGAACGGAACTGAAGATGCCCTTCGGCTCACTTCTGCCTATCGCCTATGGTTCGATCACGAGCGATGTTCCCGGGGAGACCATCTCCGCCGCGATAGGGGTTGGCCTTCCTGAAGAGCCAGATTCTTTCGGGATGATCTTCGAATTCTCAGGATTTTGCCCAGGGTCGGAAGCTGCGATAAAGGTTGAGGAGATGGTGAGGGAAGCCTTTGCAATGCGCTCACTAGGTCTCAGAGAAGTAAAGGTCAAGGCGATCGATCACGTAGTAAAAGAATGCGGGACCGTGTTCGCCGGTTGCCCGCTTTTCTTTCCCTTTTAGGGGAAGGACTTAGGGCGATGCAAAAGAGACACAATGACATCTGGTTCACGGAGTACCAGACAAGGCATTTAAGGCTGGGCTTGAGCATAACCAAGGTCCTGGCCAATATCCAGACCCCTTTCCAGCACCTCCTCGTGGTGGAAACAGACGAGTATGGGAAGCTGATGGCCCTTGACGGCGCGATACAGGTTACGGAAAAGGATGAATTCACTTACCATGAAATGCTTGCCCATGTCGTCCTCACGGCCCACCCAAACCCGCGACGGGTCCTCATCGTTGGTGGCGGGGATGGGGGGAGCGCCAGGGAAGCGGTCAAACACCCTTCCGTCGAGGAAGTAGTCCTGGTCGATATCGACCAGGAGGTCATAAACGCCTCGAGGCAATTCTTCCCCGCATTGAGCGCCGGCCTGGAAGATCCCAGGGTCACCGTTCTGACGATGGACGCTCTTGAGTATGTCAGGGGGAAAAAAGGTGAATTCGACGTCGTTATCGTCGACAGCACCGACCCCGTCGATTTCGCTGAAGGTCTTTTCCGTGAACCCTTTTACAGAGACGTCCATCGAGCGCTCAATGAGGAAGGTCTCATAGCGGCCCAGACCGAATCTCCCTTTACTGATCCTGACATACTGACGGGGTCCGCCTTGGAAATGAAACGGGTCTTCCCAATCGTCAAGGTTTACTGGGGGGCGATGCCCACCTATCCGACGGGGATGTGGACCTACCTGGCGGGGTCAAAGGTCCATGACCCTGAAGAGCTGAGGAGTCCCCTTCCAGGGAGGACCAGGTACTATTCCGGCCGGATCCACAGAGCCTCTTTTGTTCTCCCTCCTTTCCTGGAAGAACTGCTGGCCGAACGGAACGAATAGCCTTGGAAAGGTTCATCGCGAGCCGAAGGTCCATAAAAGGTGTGACGTGGATCCTCCAGGGAGTCCCCCTCGACATGACCGTATCCCGCTTTCACGGGACCTCGGAGGGGCCTCGTACCATAAGGAGGGAATCCCGGCACCTGGAAACATTCAGCACCCTTCTTCTTGGGGAGCTTCAGGACGTTCCCTTCGCAGATGTCGGGGACATCGAGCTCGTCCCCGGCGACCTGCACCTTTCCCTTGAAACGATCAAGGCGGTTTCCTCAAGTTTTTTCCGTAGAGGCCTCAAGGTCGCTACCCTGGGCGGCGAACACCTTGCGACGCTACCCGTGTTGGAAGCCGCTTCGGAGGTTTACCCCGGTATGGCGGTCATCCACCTCGATGCCCACGCGGACTTAAGGGATCGCTACCGGGGGACGAAAAAAAATCATGCCACCGTCATGCGCCGTGTTGCGGAGAGGTGCCTCGCGAGCCCTTCCCTTCTTTTCCAGTTCGGCATAAGGTCCGCGTCGGCCGATGAGTACCGGTGGGGAAAGGAGAACACCTCCTTCTTCCCCCTCGAACTGTCGGCCCCCTTGAGGGATGTCATTTCCATGCTGGGGCGGAGGCCGGTCTACCTTTCCCTCGATATCGATATCGTTGACCCGGGGGAGGCTCCCGGCACAGGTACCCCGGAGCCTTGCGGTTTTTCGGCCCGAGAGGTCCTTCAAGCCCTGACCCTCATGAAGGACCTCTGCATGATCGGCTTCGACATCGTAGAGGTGAGCCCCCCCAACGACATTAACGGAATAACCTCTGTCCTGGCGGCCGGTCTGACCCGGGAATGCCTGATCATGTGGGGAAGGGGCGACTCCTAAGAGCCTCGCCCTTGTCCGCGTTCCCGCACTCTGACGTGGGGCTGACCGGCCGCCCAGGGGGTCTCTTAGAGGTCCGTGGGCGTCAGGGGAATGGTCCCGTTCCCGTTTTTCTACCGTCGATGGCTTATACTAATCCTCGGGGCAAATTCTAAGAGACGGGGAGGTATCTTTCGTGGCCAATGAGGGCGGTTCTTTCAGCGTATCGTCGGAAGTCGGTAAACTGAAAAGGGTCATGCTTCACAGGCCCGGCAAGGAACTGGAACGCCTCACCATCGATAACAAGGACGAACTTCTCTTCGACGACATACTCTGGCTGGAAGAGGCCCAAAAGGAGCACGACACCTTTGCCGACCTCCTTCGGGATAACGGGGTGGAGGTGGTTTACTTCAGAAATTGTCTTTCCCATGTACTTGGGGAAGACTCTGTCAGGGACTCTCTCCTCGACGAAGTGCTCGCCCTTGAGGCTATCGACATCCCCCTGGTCTCGGCCCTCAAGGGTGTTCTCATGGAAGTGAGCGCCAGCGAACTTGCCGAAATACTCATCGCCGGCCTCACAAAAATGGAAGCCCTGGAGATCCTCCCCCCCTGCAGGAGTCTTGTCCTGAGAGCGATGGGCGACCGGGATTTCTTGATCCACCCTCTCCCCAACCTCTATTTCCAGAGGGATCCCTTCTCATTCATCAATTCGGGCGTAATAATCAGCGTCATGTCCTTCGAGGCCCGGAGGAAGGAACCGCTCTACGCCCGCTATATATTCAAGAACCACCCCTATTTCAAGGGTATAGAATTCCTCTTTGGGGACCACCCCCGCGATACCTACCCTTATCGCATCGAGGGGGGGGATATCCTTGTCCTCTCGGACTCCGTAGTGGCCATCGGGATCAGCCAAAGGACAGCGGCGGGGACCCTGCAGATCGTCGGCAAGAGGATCGCTGAAAAAGCCGGGGTCAAGACCGTTTTGGCGGTAGACATCCCCAAGAGTCGGGCGGCCATGCACCTTGACACGGTCTTCACCATGGTGGACCATGACGCCTTCACCATTTACCCGGAAGTGAAGGAATACATCCGGATATGGCAACTCGAGTACTCCCCCGAGGGGGAGATCACTTCTGTCATTGAACACCAGAACTTGGGGGCTTGCCTGAGGAAAGTGCTCCAGCTTGATGCTATCCGTTTCATTGAGACCGGGGGCGGGGACCCCGTCGCCGCGGCAAGGGATCAGTGGAATGACGGGACCAACACCCTGGCTATCGCTCCCGGGGTCGTCATCACTTATAGAAGGAATGTCGTCTCCAATAGGGTGCTCCAGGCCAACGGGATAAAGGTCTTTGAGGTGAAAGGCGCTGAACTCGGCAGGGGGCGGGGAGGCCCCAGGTGCATGAGCATGCCCCTGACCCGGGATTAGCCAAGGCCGAAGCTTCAACTTACAAGAAAACAGGAGGGGAATGGAATGCCGATCAACCTGAGAGGAAGAAGTTTTCTCACCCTTAAGGATTTCACCACCGGGGAGATCCAGTACCTGCTCGACCTTTCGGTCTCGCTGAAGGAGAAAAAGAGAATGGGGATAAGGGGCAACACCCTTGCCGGAAAGAGTATCGCCCTGATCTTCGAGAAGCCCTCCACCAGGACGAGATGCGCCTTTACCGTGGCCTGCGTCGACGAAGGCGGCCATCCGGAATTCCTGGGAAAGAACGATATTCAGCTGGGCCACAAGGAGTCCGTCAAGGATACCGCCAAGGTCCTGGGCAGGATGTTTGACGGGATACAGTTTCGAGGTTTCAAACAGTCCGTTGTTGAAGACCTGGCCCTTTACTCAGGAGTTCCCGTCTGGAACGGCCTCACCGACCAGTATCACCCCACCCAGATCCTCGCCGATTTCCTGACGATACAGGAGAATTTCGGAAAACTGAAGGGGCTCAGGCTGGTCTACGTTGGGGATGGAAGGAACAATATGGCCAATTCCCTGATGATCGGTTCGGCCAAGATGGGGATCCACTTCGCGATCGCAGCCCCGGGAGACCTCTTCCCCGAAAAGGATCTCGTGGAAGAATGCAGGGTGATCGCTTCCGATACGGGGGCCACGATCGAATTTTTCGAGGACCCGCGGAAGGCCGTCAGCAAGGCCGACGCGATCTACACCGACGTATGGGCCTCGATGGGGGAAGAGGACAAGCTCGCCGAAAGAATGGCCCTGCTGAAGCCTTACCAGGTCAATTCCGACCTTCTGAAAGCCACGGGGAATGCCGACTGCATCTTCCTTCATTGCCTGCCGGCTGTGAAGGGGAACGAGGTGACCGAGGAAGTATTCGAATCCAGGAACTCCAAGGTATTCGATGAGGCTGAGAACAGGCTTCATACGATAAAGGCGATAATGGTGTCCACTATAGGGGATCTTTAGACCGCGTCCCTAAGATCCCGCGTTAGACGAGCAGGAAAGACCCATTTGGAGGAAGTGAGAGATATGGCTGGAAAGATCACTTACCGATGCGCCTCCTGCGGCAAGGAGTTCGACTTGGCCGAGGAAGATCAGGCGCTTCGTTGCCCCGAGTGTCGCGGGCGTACGCTCATCGTCGTCAAGGGCAACCCCAGGAAAAAGAAGGGGAAATGCGCCCCGGCCGGGTGAGGCATCTGACGGTGACGGTCGTCACCGACAAGGACCCCCGACCCTGGTTTCCCGCTTCAGGGGATCGTCGTAATGACCGGGTCGGAACTGGAGACATCCCTTAACCCGCTCAATTGCCGGATGAATTCTTTGACCCTGGACGCCTTGCCGTGAAAAACGACGCTTTCGAAACAATGGTGATGGTCGGCATGGATATGGGTCGAGCAGATTATGAGGTCCCCGAAATCATGCTGCAGGCTGGTTATTTCCCGGGCCGAATCACCGGAGTGATGATCGTAGGTTAGAGTGACGGTCCCGAAGACGGTCTTCTCGCCATCTTCCCAGCATGATTCGGAGATAAAACGCCGGATCAGCTCTCTCAGGGCTTCTGACCTGTTCCGGAAACCCCGCGTATCGACCCAGGAATCGAATTTTTCCAAAAGGGGCGCGGGCAGGGAGACGCTGAACCTTGCCAGTTTGTCCAAAATATCACCTCCGAGCGAGGATCGAGGGGGGAAGGGCCTTGAAAGAACTCACCGTCCATATTATCCAGTCTGATGTCCTGTGGGGCAACCCTTCTGGCAATATCGCCAGGATGGAGAAGCGCCTTGAAGAGATTCCCGGGGGACCCTCGCTGGTAGTGCTGCCCGAACTGTGGACCTGCTCCTACGATAACACCGGGTTAAGGGAGCATGCCCTTTCCAGTCCCTCGGCCCTTGAAATGATGTCCAGGGTATGCGCCGACAAGGGGTTCTTTCTCGTCGGCGGAAGCCTGCCCTGGGTGGAGTCCTCCGGCGAATTGTACAACCGGGCCTTCTTCATAGGAGATTCGGGAGAGATCATGGGATCCTATGACAAGGCCCACTTATTCCCACTGCTGGATGAACCCCTGTTTTTCGAGGCCGGGAAGAGCCCCTTTCTTTTCGACCTCATGGGCATCCCGTCGGCGATCGCCATTTGTTATGACATAAGGTATCCTGAATTCATGCGGTCCTTGGCTCTGACGGGGGCCGAACTGATCGTGGTCCCGGCCGAATGGCCCACGGCGAGGATCGACCACTGGGAAACCCTCCTCCGGGCGAGGGCCATCGAAAACCAGGTCTTCGTGGTCGGCTGCAACCGGAGTGGGGAAGGGGGAGGCCAGGTCTTCGGCGGGAGGTCCCTCGTCTTCGGGCCCGATGGCTCCACGGTCACCCGCTGTCCCGACGAAGGGGAGATGATCGCCAGCGTATCCATCGAGCCAACCTTGGTTGGCAAGATCAGGAAAAAGCTTCCTTTCACGGGAGGTAGGAATCCCCTTCTTTATTCCCCTGTCACCGCCCTGGATGAAAAGCCCTGAGGAAAGCCTGTGCTAGAATTATTCTTGGGATGACCCTTCAAAATAGATCTTATGGAGCGTGGCCTCATGGATTTTTACCGTGATCCTGCTTTCCTCGTGAATACCATCTCTTCCTGGCTGAAGGAAAAAATCCTCGACTCCGGCAGATCCGGAGGGATAGTCGGGCTGAGCGGCGGTGTTGATTCGGCCGTGGTCGCTGCCCTCCTCAAGAGGGTCTGCGGCGAAAGGATGCTCGCGGTCATGATGCCTTGTCACAGCGCGGAGGAAGACCACCTGGATGCCCTGAAGGTGGTGCAAGCCTTCGATCTTCCCTGGATCAGGGTTGATCTTGGCAGGGTCTACGACGACCTCCTGGATTCGCTCCCCGATGAAATAGCCGATGATAACGGGATCCACCTCTCCAACATCAAACCCAGGCTCAGGATGACCACCCTTTATTGTTTGGGCCAGAAAAAGAACCTTCTGGTCTGCGGAACGACCAACAGGGCGGAAATGGCCATGGGTTATTTTACAAAACACGCCGATTCGGGGGTGGACGTGCTCCCCCTGGGTGATCTTCTCAAGGGTGAGGTCAACCAGGTAGCAAAAGAACTCGGGGTGCCTCCAGATATCATAAAAAAACCTCCCTCAGCCGGACTCTGGCCGGGCCAGACCGACGAGGGCGAGATGGGGGTCAGTTATTCCGAGATCGACAGGTATTTGGCTACCGGCATGGCATCGCCCGGAAACCTTGAAGTGATCGAAGGGGCTATCGAGCGAACCTCACACAAGAGGGTTTTCCCGCCGGCCTGCCTGATCGAGAAGGGTAGTCGGGTTGGACAGGGGTGAAAAACAATGTCAGGTCATTCGAAATGGGCGAATATCAAGCATAGGAAATCTGCCCAGGACGCAAAGAGGGGAAAGGAGTTCCAGAAGTACATAAAGGCCGTGATGGTCGCATCCAAAGAGGGCGGCCCCGATCCGGCCATGAACATCCGCCTTAAATCCGCCATCGAGCGCGCCAGGGCGGCCAACGTACCGGTGGATACCATTGACAAGGCGATAAAAAAAGGCTCCGGTGACATGGAGGGCGTCAACTATGACGAGATCACCTACGAAGGGTACGGGGCCGGTGGGGTCGCTGTCCTTGTGGAAGTGCTGACGGACAACAAGAACAGGACCGCCTCGGAGATGCGCTTCCTTTTCAGCCGGTCCGGCGGCTCCCTGGGGGAAGCGGGGTGCGTCTCCTGGATCTTCCAACGCACCGGTGTGATCAGGGTATCGGGGAAGGAGCTGGATGAGGAGCAACTCCTGGCGGCGTGCCTGGAAGCCGGGGCGGACGACCTCGAGGACAACGGAGAGGGTTACTCCGTTTACTGCGAGCCCGCCGCCATGTCCGCGGTCAGGGGATCCCTCGAGGAGGCCGGATACGTGGTCGAAGGTTTCGAGATCGACAACCTTCCGAAGAACACGGTGCCGGTGACGGGGAGACAGGAGGCGGAAAAACTGCTCCGCTTCCTGGAAGCCCTGGAGGAACATGACGACGTGCAGAACGTCTACGCTAATTTCGATATACCCGATGAGATCATGGAAGAGATAGCCGGCTGATCGGGATGCGACGTATCTGTCTCGGGATAGATCCCGGCCTAGGAAGGCTCGGTTACGGGGTTGCCATAGAGGAAAGGAGCATCATTAGGGCCGGCGAGTTCGGGTGCATCACTACGGAACCCGGAACCCCGGTCGAGGCGCGGATCCTCCAGATCCATGAAGGGCTGTGCCCCTTGATCGAGCGGACCAACCCCGAGTTGCTCTCGGTGGAACGCCTTTTTTTCGGAAAAAATTCCACGACGGCGGAGAACGTCTTCCAGGTCAGGGGCGTGGTGCTATTCCTCGCCGCGAGGCACGGGATCCCTGTGGTCCAGCCGAAGCCATCGGAGGTAAAACTGGCCGTCTGCGGGAATGGCAGGGCTGAAAAGGCACAGGTCCAGAAAATGGTCTTCCGGATCCTGCGGCTTGAGAGCGTCCCCCGCCAGGACGACGCGGCCGACGCCCTGGCCATCGCGGTCACCGGACTGGCGATGTCGAGTTTCCGGATGAAGACGAAGAGTGGTGATTGATCTTGCTCCACAGCCTTGAAGGCGTTATCTCCGGCATATCGCCCGATGGTATTGACCTGGAAGTGGGCGGCCTGGGCTTTTTCCTCCTCTGCTCCAAGAGCGTGTTGCGGGATGCCGTCTCGGGTCAAAGGATGAAAGTCCTCACATCCCTCCAGGTCAGCGAGTCGGGTCCCCTGCTGTTCGGTTTCAGCGACGAAGAAGAGAGGGTACTCTTCCAGCTTCTCCTCAAGGTCAGGGGCATCGGTCCCCGACTGGCTACGACGATCTTGAGGACCCTCGACCTCAGCGACATAATAAACGCCATAGCCACCGGAAACAGCCACCTCCTTTGCCAGGTGCCCGGCGTGGGCAAGAAGACGTCAGAGAGGCTCTGTTTTGAACTCCGCCAACAGATCGAACACTCCGGTTTCAAGAGCCTCGTTTCAACGGTCTCCCCCGAGTCGGCCGATACGGTCCAGTTCGTTTACGAGGCCCTCGACTCCCTGGGCTTCACTCGAAGCGAGGTCAGGCCCGCCTTGGCGAAGGTATTGGCGCACAAAGATCCGGAGAGCCCCGAGCAACTGCTGCGCGACGCCCTGGGCGAATTGAGAAAAAGTTGAGGTGTTCCTTTGAGGGATCCCGTCGATAATATCTACCCCGTTATTGAAAGCGAGGGGCCGGAAGAAGAGCTTTCAGGTTTCCGCCCGGCGAGGCTCGACGAGTTCATTGGGCAGAACGAACTCAAAAGCAAACTGGAGATCTACATCCAGGCCGCCCGGAAAAGAGGCGAGCCGCTGGACCATTGCCTGTTCTACGGACCCCCCGGGCTTGGCAAGACAACCCTTGCCGGCATCATCGCCAACGAGATGCAGGGGCAGCTCCGCGTCACGTCAGGGCCCGCCCTTGAAAGGACCGGTGACCTGGCTGCCATCCTTTCAAACCTTCAACCAGGGGATGTCCTTTTTGTCGACGAGATCCACCGCCTCTCGCCGGCTATTGAAGAAGTCCTCTACCCGGGGATGGAGGACTTTTCCCTCGACATCATCGTTGGGAAGGGGCCCCTCGCCAGGAACATCAGGCTCCAGATACCACCCTTTACGCTCATTGGGGCCACGACCCGCCTGGGCCTGCTCACTTCTCCCCTTCGGGCAAGGTTCGGCATTGTCGAACAATTGGAACTCTACACCGCGGAGGATATTTCCCAGATCGTCACCAGGGGATCCAGGCTCCTGTCGGTGGCGATAAAGCCTGACGCCGCCATGGCGATCGCTAGAAGCGCCAGGGGCACCCCCCGGGTGGCGCTCCGGCTTTTGCGGAGAGTTAGGGATGTGGCCGAAGTCAGGTGCGCCCCGGGGATAGACCTGGCGCTCGCCGAAACCGCCCTGGAGATGCTGGGCGTCGACTCTGAAGGCATGGATGAGCGCGACCGGAGGTACCTTCGGGCCCTGATAGACCTGTTCGGGGGAGGCCCGGTCGGGCTTTCCACCCTTTCGGCGGCCCTTAACGAGGAAAGTCAGACCATAGAAGATATCTATGAACCCTTTCTTATCCAGAAGGGGTTTATTGAAAGGACCCCAAGGGGCAGGAGGGCCACGGTCAATGGTTTTTCCTGCCTTGGGAGGAGACCTCCCAGAGAGATCCTGAACGACCAGGGCTTCCTTGCGCTGATCGAGGAAGAGAAGGGTGAACCAAACTGACAGAGAGATCCAGGGGAAAGGAGAAAGCCCTCATGACATGCCCCGGTTCAAGGATGTTCATCGCGCCCTTTTTAGTCACCGTACTTCTCCTACTAATGCCTCTTTCCGCTATGGCTTCACCGGCGGCCGTTTCGGTGGGGCTGTCTGTAGGTGCCTGTAAAGCCGTTTTTTCAGCCCCCGGTGGCCAAATCTCCCTCAAGAGCGCCTCGGGGGGCAAGGCTTCCTTCCGGTCGGGCGTCTCGATAGAAGCCGTTTCCCCGGGCGTTATTCGTGCCGGTTCCGTGAAGCTGAAGCTTCCCGTGAGCATCAGCGGCAACGCCCTGATGAAATGGAATGACAGGCCCTACCGTGGCCACTTCAAGCTGACCCAACAAGGTGGGGCCTTCAACGTGATCAACGTTCTCGGCATCGAGGATTACCTGAAGGGCGTCTTGAAGATGGAGGTGAACCCCGCCTGGCCCCTGGAATCCTTGAAAGCGCAGGCCATAATCGCAAGGACCTACGCATTGCGGAACAAAAACCGGCACGGAAGCAGCGGTTTTGACCTCTGCGCCTTGAACCATTGCCAGGTTTACAGGGGGGTCAATGCCGAGGATCCGGTCCTTTCAAAAGCCGTGGACCTGACCAGGGGCATTGTCCTGAGGTACCAGGGGGCTTACGCCGCCACCTTTTACCATGCTGACAGCGGCGGCCACACCGCCGATGTCTCCTCCGTGTGGGGCTCGAGCATTCCCTACCTGATAGGGAAGCCGGAACCTCAGAAGTACCAGTCCCCTTACTCGAATTGGCAAGTTTCCATGGGACTATCCGAAATACAAAATATCCTGGCCTCGAAGGGAGTCAGGGTGGGGAACCTTACAGGCATCGCCGTTTCCTCCAGGGACAGCGCTGGCCGCGCAGTGAACCTGACCTTGACCGGGACGGGGGGACAGACCACCATAAAGGCAAGCCAGTTTCGAACAATGATCGGCCCCGACAGGGTAAGGAGCACCTTCTTCACCATTGGGGGGAACTCCCCCGGAGATCCGCTCCCCATGCCAACTTGCGCTCCTGGGCCGGCGAATGAAGAAAGCCCCCCTCTAAGTGCTAAGGACGAACAGATGCTCATCGCTTTCACCCAACAGGGTGTATTCAACACTGAGGAGTTAATGGATATGCTCATCAAACCCCAGAGAAGGGGTTTTTACCTGAGAAAAGCCCTTGAAAAACAGAGTGGGGTAGGCGTGCCCGTGAAGGCTACCTCATCCGCGCCATCTTTTGCCGGAGGCAGGGTCACCTTCACCGGCCGGGGGTGGGGTCATGGCGTGGGCCTGTCCCAATGGGGCGCAAAAAGCCTGGCGGAGGCCGGCTGGGATTGCAAAAGGATCCTTAAGCATTACTTCCCCGGCACGGTACTTTCCAGATTGTCCAATTGACATGGATAAGCGGCACCGAAAGTGTTTGACTCCGCCCGAAGGGTCTCCCGTCGGGATCGATAACCCCTTTGATACCAATATTTATAATTATGACCTCCCCAAATCCATGATTGCCCAGACCCCTGCCGAACCCAGGGATTCATCGAGGCTCATGGTGGTGAACCGGAACTCGGGCACGATCCGGCACCAGACCTTCCGGGAGATCGCTTGTTTCCTCCGGGGAACGGATCTTTTGGTACTCAACGACACTAGGGTTGTCAAAGCCCGCTTGCATGCAGTAAAGCCAGGCGGAGGTGCCCGGGTAGAAGTTTTCCTTCTTAGGCCCTTGGAGGGGGAGGGGCCCGTTCTTTGGGAAACCCTCATCAGGCCCGGTAGACGGGTCAAACCAGGACAGCGCCTGATCCTCGATGGCGGGATCGAGGTCGTCATCGGGGAGGGGAGCGGTCAGGGCGCCAGGGTCTGTCGCTTTCCTCCGGGCATCGACGTCTGGAGCCTCATGGAAGAGATCGGCGAGATGCCCTTTCCTCCCTACGTTCACAACCCTTTCATAGATCCCGAGAGGTACCAGACGGTCTACGGAACGCGGCAGGGTTCGGTGGCCGCCCCGACGGCAGGCTTGCACTTCACACCGGACCTGATCGAAGGGATAACGTCCAGAGGGGTCAAGTTGGCCAGTATAACCTTGAATGTGGGGTTGGGAACCTTCAGGCCGGTAGAAGAAGAGGACATCAGGATGCACCGGATGCACATCGAGGAATGTTCTATCCCTGATGATACGGCTTTGTCCGTCAAAGAGACGAGAGAGGCAGGAGGAAGGGTCATAGCCGTGGGGACGACAGTGGTAAGGGCCCTTGAGAGCAGGGCAACGAGAGAGGGCCTGGTGGTGCCTGGTTCATTCAGCACCGATGCTTTTTATTACCCCGGCTACCGGTTCCAGGCCACCGACGCCATGATCACGAACTTCCACCTTCCCCGGAGCACCCTGCTCATGCTGGTCTGCGCTTTCGCCGGGAAGGAACTCGTCATGAGGGCTTACAATGAAGCCATAGAAAGGCGGTACCGCTTCTTTTCCTTCGGGGACGCCATGATGATCCTATGAAGGGCCTATCTTAGGATCTATCTTAACGCAGCCTTCTGGAAAAAATCCCTCGCCCTTTCCCTGGGCTCGTCCCATAACCACCCTGCCGATATCCTGACGCCGCTGCCCGGGGTAACCTGGATCTCAAAGAAGCCCGATCCCTTTATCTCCTTGAGAGCCCTGTAAGCCGTCCTCTCCGAAAGTCCGGATAAAGAAGCGAGTTCGTTGAAGCGGCAATCAACGTCACGTCCGTCGCTTCCCAGGAGGGATGATATCAGAAGGATCCGGGCGGCTTGGGATAGGGGAAGCGATAGGACATTAGCCACTGCCCAGGATACCGGTCTTTTCGGGATCCCTTCCCCCCCGGGTGCCCGTGGCGGGTAACCTAAACTATCGACCATTTCCTCGATCTCGGAGATCATTTCCATTATGGAGGAAGTTCCCTCCTGTTGACCGACCCTTCTCACCAGACCCTCCTGTCTCCCCCGGGACAGCCCCGATATTTCTCTTCGACGGGGGGTACTCCCTGAAAGTGCGGTGCCATGATGGAAAAAACCGGCTCCTGCTGTCATAATACATGAAAAGAGCCTTTTGCAAAACTTTTAGGAGGGATGGCCTTGTGGACGATGGGCTTCCTTCTGCCCCATGCACCGATCCTCATTCCGGAAGTGGCGGCAAGGTCCGGAGCCCAGACCGGAAAAACTCTTGAGGCTTTGATTTCCCTGGGTGAAAGCCTGAAAAGATTCGCACCCGATCTCCTGCTGGTCCTCGACCCTCATGCCGCTTCTGAAAGAATACTTACCTTTGTGAACGCCGACAGGTTCATTGGAGACCTGGGCGAATTCGGCGCCCGGTCGGTATCCCTATCCTTCCGGGGGGCGGGGGAGGAGGGCGACAGGCTTTTTTCATACCTTCACCCTCACTTCCCCACCAAGTACTACAGGCCCGGTGTGCATGATCTGGATTACGCCGCCGTTGTGTCGCTCCACCTCTTACTCCCGCTCCTGGGGGTGGTCCCTTCCATGGTCCTTGTCAACCCCGTGACGATAGGCTTCAGGCAGGCCTTCGAACTGGGGAGGCTCCTCAGGGGGTATCCTTCAGAAAAAAAGTGGGGGCTTCTCGCCAGCGGGGACCTCTCCCACAGGCTGACCAAGAGTGCCCCTTCAGGTTTTCATCCTGATGGACAGGTACTCGACCGGTCGATCGTGGAAGCTCTCCGGGCGTCGTCGCCGGACCCTATTTTCAACCTCCCGGGAACGGTCATTCAGAACGCCGGCGAGTGCGGACTGCGGTCGGTGCTTGCGCTTATCGGGCTTTCCATGGGCGAAAAGATCAGGTTCCTGTCCTACGAGGCACCTTTCGGCGTCGGCTACGCCTCCGCGCTACTGGAGTGTTCGGAGGAGGTTTCCTGATGGGACACCCAGAAGGTGAAAGGCCTAGCCCTCACCCCTACGTCCTCCTGGCGAGAAGAGCGGTTTGCCTGACGGCCTCCCGGCTGGACCCCTTTCTTTATATCGAAAGGGGCCAATACTGCGCGATGCCGGAAATGACCGTAAGGCGGGGTTGCTTCGTATCAATAAAAAAGGGTCCCCAGGGAGAGTTGAGGGGGTGTATTGGGACCATCCGGCCCGTTCGGGAGAACCTTTGGGAAGAGATCGTGGCCAACGCCCGGGCCGCCGCCTCGGAAGACCCAAGATTCCCTCCCCTTGAGCCCGGCGAGACTGCAGAATGCCTCGTTTCGGTGGATATCCTCGATGAACCTGCCCCGATCGAAGACCTTTCCGAACTTGACCCCTTCCTTTACGGGGTGATCGTCGAAAGGGGAGGGAGAAAAGGGGTTCTCCTGCCCGACCTGGAAGGCGTGGATACCGTGGAGCAACAGATCTCCATCGCCATGAGGAAAGCGGGGATTGGACCGGGGGAGAAGATTGTCATATACCGGTTCAAGGTGAGCCGGTTTTCAGAGGTCGACCTGGAGAGGGACGATTAACCATGGAAAGCCCCGCTCTTTTCTGGATGGCTGCGGGTGAAGAAGTCCGTTGTCTTCTCTGTCCCAGGGAATGTCTTATCCGGCCCGGTGACGTTGGCGCCTGCGGCGTCAGGAAGAATGTCGCTGGAAACCTTTTTTCCCTGAATTATGGTTTGGCCTGTGTGGCCGTAGACCCTATCGAGAAAAAGCCACTATTCCACTGGAAGCCCGGCAGCAGGATCCTCTCCCTGGGGACGGTGGGCTGTAACCTTTTCTGTCCTTACTGCCAGAACTACCACCTCTCCCGTTTCGAAACGGTCGCCGGTCTTTCCGAGATCACACCGGAGGAGGTGCTCCGCCTCTCCAGGGAGAGGGGCACCCCATCGGTGGCCTTCACTTACAATGAGCCCACCGTATGGTACGAGTTCGTCCAAGATGCCTCCCAAGTCCTGAAAAAGGCGGGCAAAGGGGTAGTCCTCGTCACCAACGGCTATATCTCCAAAAAACCGTTGGAGGACCTCATCCCCCAGGTCGACGCTATGAACGTGGACCTAAAGGGTTTTTCCGACCGTTCCTACGCCAGGGTCGGCGGCACTCTTGACCCGGTGCTGCGCACGATAAGGATAGCCGTCGAAAGATCGGTCCACATGGAGATAACCCACCTCGTCGTGCCAGGTGTCAACGATTCCCTGGAAGAGTTCGAAAAAATGGTACTTTGGATCGCCGGCGTTTCAAAGAGGATACCCCTTCATATATCGAGGTACTTCCCTGCTTACCACTGGGACCGGCCTCCTACAGCCCTATCCGACATCGAGGCGCGGGAGGAGATCGCCTCGAGGGCTCTCGACCATGTTTACGCCGGGAACCTGCCACGCAGGGAGAATACTTTCTGCCCCGCCTGTGGAACACTTCTCATTGAAAGGGACCGCTCCGGGAGGGTGAAAACTCATTTTACCGATAACGGGGCATGCCCTCGCTGTAATACCTCTACGGGTATTGTCAAGTCGTGATTTACGATATACTCTGTTCGCAGAAGGGTTTTGAACAAATTATGGGGGTGATCCTTTATGGGGTCTTCGGTTATAGAGCTGAACGGCCACTCCTTGAAGCTTGAAGATATCATAAGCGTGGCCCGGGAGGGAAGAAAAGTTGCCCTTGACCGCTCCGCGGTGGCCTTTGTCGAGAGAGGATCCGGTATGGTCCGTACCTGGGCCAAGGAGAGCAGGGTCATCTACGGCGTTACTACCGGCTTCGGAGACCTTTCCAGCCAGTTCATTCCACCGGAACAGAGCGAGCAACTGCAGGCGAACCTCATGACAAGCCATGCCTCCGGGGTGGGAGACCCCTTCCCTGAAGAGATCGTCAGGGCTATTATACTGCTCAGAGTTAACTCCCTGATAAGGGGTTTTTCCGGTATCAGCCTCCAGACCCTTTCCAGGCTTGTCGATTTCCTTAACATCGGCATACACCCTGTTATACCCTGCAAGGGCTCCGTCGGTGCCAGCGGCGACCTGTGCCCGCTGTCCCATCTAGGCATAGCGCTTCTTGGCCTGGGTGAGGTCTTTTACCGGGGCAAGAGGATGGATACCTCCGAGGCCCTCAGAGCCGCCGGTCTGGAGCCGATCGTTCTGGGGCCCAAAGAAGGCCTCGCCATGAACAACGGCACGGCAGGCATGACCGGTGTCGCCTCCATAGCGTTGTGGGAAGCCCTCGCCCTTGTAAAGATGGCGGACATATCCGGGGCCATGTCCCTGGAGGCCCTCCATGGTGTTCCCTTTGCCTTCGATCCCAGGACCCATGACCTGAGACCACACCAGGGGCAGATCATGGTGGCCAGGAACGTAAGAGCCCTTACGAAGAATAGCGAGATCATGGAAAAATACGGAAACGAAAGGGTCCAAGACGCCTACTCCCTTCGCTGTATTCCCCAGGTCCACGGGGCGAGCCGAGATGCTCTCCAGTACGTCCAGGACGTTATCCAAATTGAGATCAATTCCGTCACGGACAACCCCTTGATCTTCCCTTCCGAGGGTGAGGCCATCAGCGGCGGAAACTTCCACGGCCAGCCCGTGGCCCTCGCGATGGACTTTTTCGGTATCGCCATGGCCGAGATCGGGGACATCGCCGAGAGAAGGGCAGCCAGGCTTGTGGACGGAAAGCTTTCAGGGCTCCCCCCCTTCCTGGTGGAACATAGCGGCATCAACAGCGGCTTCATGATCCCCCAGTATGTCGCTGCGGCTCTTGTGTCGGAGAACAAGGTTTTAGCCCACCCCTCTTCGGTGGACTCGATACCGACCTCGGCGAACCAAGAGGACCACGTCTCGATGGGAATGTATTCTGCCAGGAAGGGCCTGGAGATCCTTGACAATGTCAGGAGAGTCCTCGCCATTGAAATTCTTCTCGCCGCCCAGGGACTGGACTTCTCGAAACCCCTTTTTCCCGGTGTCGGCACAAGGGCAGCCTACGAGAAACTCCGGGAGGAAGTGCCCTACCTTGAAAAGGATGGCATTCTCTATCCCCTGATAGACACGATCATCAACAGGATGAAGGACCGCAGTATCCTCAAGGCCGTGGAGGAGGTCACGGGGGAACTGGAATGACCTCCGGGTGAAAAAATGACCGGAGCCCTCCCTTGGCGGGGCACCGATGAATGATGGAGGCGGAACATGAGAATAGTGGAGTGCGTCCCAAACTTCAGCGAAGGAAGAAGAAAGGAAGTTATCGACAAGATCGTGGAACCCTTCCGCAACGGGAAGGGGTTCAGCTTGCTGGATCACCGGGCCGACGAGAACCACAACAGGCTCGTGGTCAGCCTTGCCGGTGACCCCGAAGCAATAATGGATGCTCTCATGACGTCGGCGGGGGTCGCCTTTTCGCTCATCGATATGAACGCCCATACCGGTGCGCATCCACGGGTCGGTGCCCTTGACGTGGTCCCCTTTACCCCGTTGAGGGGCGTGACCATGGAGGAATGCGTCGACATCGCCAGAGAATTCGGAAAACGGCTGAACGAAAAGTACGAGGTCCCGGTCTACTTCTACGAGGAGGCCGCCACGAGGCCGGAAAGGAAGAACCTGGAGAATGTCCGGAAAGGTCAGTACGAAGGTTTGAAAAAGGCCATAAATGAACCCGAAAGACTCCCCGACGTCGGGCAGGCCCGGTTGCATCCTACGGCGGGGGCGACGGTGGTGGGGGCCAGGAAGTTTTTGGTGGCCTTCAACGTCAACCTGGGTACCACCCGGATCGAGGTCGCCAAGGAGATCGCCAAGTCCATCAGGTTCTCCGGGGGGGGGCTGGCCCACGTCAAGGCCATCGGCCTCGCCCTGGAGGACAAGGGAATGGTACAGGTCAGCGTGAACATCGTGGACCATGAAAAGGACCCCCTCTACAGGGTTCTCGAACTGGTCCGTATGGAGGCTTCAAGGTGGGGCGTCCCCGTCGTCGAGACCGAAATCTACGGTATGGTACCGGCCTCGGCGATCTACCAGAGCGCCGCCCGTTACCTACAGGTGGCCGATTTCGAGCCCGAGCAGATAATCGAGCTCAGACTCCTCGAGATGGCCGGTGACAGATCATGACGATGAAACTTTTCCGCGGGGCCCGGATCTATACCCCCCTTGCGACCGGGAACAGGGTAATGTCCTGGGAAAAAGGGGCGATCCTGGCCAGGAACGGTTTTATTGAGAAGGTCGGCCCCGAGGAGGAGGTCCTGCGCGACCTCGAACCAGCCATGGTCGAGCAGGAAGTCAACTTCGGGGGAAGATGCGTCGTTCCGGGGTTCGTGGATCCCCATACGCACATGTGTTTTTCCGAACTGAGGGAGCAGGAATTTGCCCTGCGCCTCTCCGGGGTGTCCTACATGGAGATACTCGCTTCGGGGGGCGGTATCCTTTCGTCCGTTCGATCCCTGAGAGCCGCGAGCGATGAGAAGATCCTGGAGAGAACGAAGAAAAACGCCCTTACCGCCCTCTCCCATGGAACCACCACCGTGGAGATAAAGAGCGGTTACGGGCTGGACACGGCCTCTGAAACCAGGATGCTCAGGCTCATCGAAAGGGCGGGAAGAGAGATACCCACCACGGTGATCCCTACCTTCATGGGCGCCCATGCCATACCCTCGGAGTTCAGCGGCGACCCCGAGGGTTACGTCGACCTCCTTGTCAGGGAGATGATACCGGCCGTGAGCGCCGAGTGCGATCCTCCTTTTTGCGACGTTTTCTGCGAAGAAGGGGTCTTTACCGTGCCCCAGAGCAGGAGGATCCTGGAAGCCGCTAGGAAGCACGGCATGAAGCTGAAGATCCACGCCGACGAAGTGGTGGACACGGGCGGCGCCGCGCTGGCGGCGGAACTCGGTGCCGTTTCGGCGGAGCATCTACTCGCCGCCAGGGGAGAAAACCTTGCCAAAATGGCTTCGGAGGGAGTGATCGCCGTCCTGCTCCCGGCTACGGCCTTCAGCCTTCGGAAACCCTATGCCGATGCCAGGAAGATGCTTGAACTCGGCCTGACGGTAGCTCTTGCCACAGATTGCAATCCAGGCTCATCCTTTACCCAGTCAATGCCCTTCGTCTTCAGCCTGGCTGTCATGAACATGGGTATGACGGTAGAGGAAGCCCTGGCCGGTTGTACGCTCAATGCCGCCAAGGCCATCGAATCCGATCATTTCTGTGGTAGTCTCGAAAAGAACAAGATGGCTGACTTTGTTGTGCTGGACGGCGAAACTCCTGCCATAATGGCCTATAATAGCGGGGTATCCCCGGTCCTCTCCGTCTACAAGAGAGGGGAGTGCGCAGCCCAAAGACTGGACGACTGGAGGTTTTGCCGATGAAGGATATAGCATCCCTTTCCATCGAGGATTTTCTCGAGGAACTCGGTTCCTCAAGTGCTACCCCAGGGGGTGGATCCGCTTCCGCCCTGTGCGCCTCGATCGCCGCGCGCCTGACCCAGATGGTGGCCAGCCTGACCATTGGGCGCCCCCGCTTCGAAGATGCCTGGAAAGAGATGACCCTGGCCGAGGAAAAAGGGAAAGCCCTATCAGGGGAGTTCCTTGAATTGGCAATGAAGGACAGCGAGGCCTACGACCTATTCATGAAGGCTCTCTCCCTGCCGAAGGACAATGACCAGGAAAAAACCAGGCGAAAGAACTCGATGCAGGAAGCGCTGAAGCAGTCCACCCTTGTTCCGCTGCGGACGCTCGAACTTGCCAGGGAGCTGGTCGCCAACAGCCTCGTCGTGGCAGATAAGGGCAACCCGAACGCCATCACTGACGCGGGCGTTTCGGCACTGCTGGCTGATGCCGCCGCCAGAGGCGCGGCAATGAACGCGAAGATCAACCTGGCCTCCATCGAGGACTCTGCTTTTGTCCAGGACAGCCTTCGCCGCGTCGAGGCCGAACTCAAAGAGCTGGAAACGGAGGTCCAAAAAGTCCTCGCCATCGTTTCTTCGAAGCTCCCCCGTTGAAAATGAAGAGTTCCTTGCCCGGCAAGGTTCTCTACTTTGTCTTCCTGGTGATCTCGCTGACCTTTTTCGGGGCTCTAGCCCAATACCTGCCCCAGCAACTGGTCATTGCCATCCCGATGGGCGGCGGGGAACCCCTGGAGATCCTTGTCAGCCCCGGTATGAATGCCGTGGAGGTCGCCCGTGTTTTTGCCTCGACAGGCCTGACGGACCGGCCGGCTGAACTGTCCCGATGGTTCGCGAAGGTTGGTATAGACCGGAGAATTAGGCCCGGGCTGTACCGGATCCGTAGGGGATCCCCCTGGGAGATCGCCCGGCAGATGGCCCTGGCGGAACCGGAGGTGTCGGGGATCACTCTTTTCCCGGGGGAGACCTTTGAAACCCTCATCGCCAGGCTTGGAGAAGCCTTCCAAGGCGCACTCGGGAAGGACGAACTTTTCCCAAAGAAACTCCGGCCCTCACTGCCTCGGGAACCACGGTCAAGGATCGCTTTTCTTCTACCCGAGACCTACAGCGTGACCCCCTTCGAGGGCAATATGGACGAGCTGGTCATGGTCGCGTCGGCGCTCTGGATGCAGAGGATCGGGAAACTGGTCTCCGACCCAGGGGATGGGGGAGCGCTCCTCCTGAAAAAGGCCATCGTAGCCTCCCTTGTCGAAAGGGAGGCGAAGCAGCGGTGTGAAAGACCCCTGATAGCAGGAGTGATACGGAACCGGTCGGCGGCGGGCATGAAACTCCAGATAGACGCCACCGTCGTTTATGCTTGGTCCTTGAGGGGAGTGGAACTGAAAAGGGTCCTTTTCCGGGACCTCGAGATTGACTCTCCTTACAATACCTATCTATACGCCGGACTCCCCCCGGCCCCGATCTGCATTCCCTCCGAGGGGTCCTGGCTGGCTTCCCTTGAACCCGGGGAAGAACCTTACCTCTTTTATGTTGCCATGCCCGACGGGAGTCACCTTTTCAGCAAAACCTTTTCCGAGCACTCCGAGGCGATCAAGCGTTCGAGGAAAGCTTTCGAGTCGTCTCAAAGATGAGCCGTCAAGAGCCGGGAGGAGGCTCCTTTGTTTGATGGATAAATTGTTCGATGTTGTCGATGCTCTAACGATACCCGGGACCTCCTTCGGGGAAGCCTTCATCCAGAGGGGCCTCGCCAGGTTCTGCCTGATGGACGACGGAAAGTTCGAGGAGGTCTCCTCTACGATCACGGAAGGTTCCGGGATCAGGTTGGTAGTAGGTGACAGGACTTACTTCACGCACTCATCGGGGACAGACCTGTCCTCGGTCGCTCTATCGCTGGCCGAAGGGAAAAGGCGCGCCCGGCTTTCCGGGGGGAAACCGCTCCCGAAGGGGGAAAGACCCCTTTTGCACCTTCCGGTGATGAATGAAGAAGCGCCCTTTGACAGGATCCAGAACCTGGATCGGGTGGTACGGAAATTATCATCCACGATCAAGCAGGCCACTTTCGCCTGGAGCAGCAGCGTTGGGGAAGTGGCTATTGCAGGGAGTGCGAACCCCCTGTGCCGGAGATCGGACTTTTCCACTCGATTCTCGGTGAATATCGTAGTAGAGGCTGATGGCTCTCTCTTCTCGGGAAGGGCTGCAAAGGCTTTCAGCCTACCCCAGGATGAATTCCTAAAAACCGTAGATCTTGAAGATGTAGCCCGTGAAGCCTTCCGTAGGGCTTTGCTGCTCTCACAGGCGAAACCCTGTCCCGCGTCGGCAATGCCAGTTGTTTTGGCCGGCAAAGCGGGAGGAACCATGGTCCATGAGGCCTGCGGCCACAGCCTTGAGGCCGATATCGTTCTGAAGGATCATTCTTCCTTCAGAGATTCCCTGGGGAAAAGGATCGCGTCATCCCTGGTCACCCTGGTCGATGACCCGACCCTTTTCGGGCTTTACGGGAGTTACCCCTTTGACGATGAAGGTACCCCTTCAAGGAGGACCGCTCTTATAAAGGAAGGCGTCCTGGTCTCCTTCCTTACCGATCTGCTCACTTCAAAAGAAGGGTCCTTCCCGGTCACTGGTAATGGGAGGAGAACGTCCTACAGGCACCCACCGATCCCAAGAATGTCCAATACCTTTATAATGAAAGGCGAGGAGTCTGCCGATGAGATCCTTGCCGGCGTGGAAAAAGGGCTCCTCGTGTTGAAGATGGGGGGCGGTGAGGTCAACCCCACATCGGGGGATTTCGTGTTCCACGTCACCGAAGGCTACCTTATCGAGAAGGGTAAACGATCATACCCTGTCAGAAACGCGATCCTGACAGGCAACGGCCCGGAGGTATTACGGGATATCGACGCAGTGGGGGATGATCTTCATTATGAATCGGGGGTATGCGGAAAATCGGGCCAGCATGTCCCGGTAACCGACGGACAACCGACGATAAGGATCAGAAGGCTGGTAGTGGGAGGCAGCGAGGCTTGATATGAAGGTCACCAGGAGGAAACCCAAAGCCCGGGATAAGACCGGCTCGAAAAGCCCGGGCAGGAAGGAAGACATGAAGGGAGGCCGGAAGCGGCCCGGGGTCACCATGGCCGTTTTCGCCTTCCTGCTGGTAGATCTGTACCTTCTGGCCACTCTTTTCCTCTTCAGGACCGGGGAATTCGGCGAGGTGATCCATTCCTGGACCCTGGAGGCCTTCGGCGGAGGCATTATCGTTCCCCTGGTCTTTGGCGCTTATCTTGGTGCCTCCCGGGTCCTGGGGTACCCCATTCCCTTTCCCCTGAAGCAAAGCCTGGCTTCATCGATACTTTACCTATGCTGTGCCCTCTTCCTTGGCCTTTCAGCCCTGAGCGGCATCGAACCGGCGGTCGCGCTTTTGAGGCCAGGCCTTGTGGGGTCCTTCCTGGCCGGTATACTTCTCAGGCACATCGGACCTCTCGGGGCCGTCCTGGCCGGTTTCGGCGGTATCGCTGCAGCCCTGACCCTTTACGGGATCATCAACAAGAAGAGTATGATAAAGGCGGCCTCTTTCCTTTCCCGTGTTCTCAGGGCTTTCGGTAACATCCTCTCGCCCTCGCCGAGAGAGAGGCCGGAAAAATCCGTTTCTCCATCGGCAGAACCGAGAAAAGGCGTAAGCCGCATCGACCCGAGGGCCAACGCGAAAAAACCGGGGATCAGCCCCACGGCATCCCGGGGTCAGATCGATATCCCCGATTCGATAGTGGAAGAAAATGCTCCCGACCAGGCTGGGGCTTTCCCCGAGACTTTCCCCGGGCAGGGACTTGTTTTCCCTGTCCCCTTGGACATCTTTGGCCCGCCCGATGATTTTTCCTTCAGCCTGGACAAGAGGTTGCTTTCAGAACAGGGAGAAAACATCATCGAAACCCTGGATGAATTCGGCATCACGGCCGAACTGGCCGAGACCGTCGTCGGGCCCACGGTCATCCAGTACCGGATCCAGCTCGCGCCCGGCATCAAGGTCAGTCGGGTGTCAAGCCTCGCCAAAGACCTGGCCGTATCCCTGGCCGTCCCCAACCTCAGGATCGAGGCTCCCATACCGGGGAAGACCTTTATCGGCATAGAGGTTCCCAATCCCGACAGGAAACCGGTGAATATCAGGACCGTATTGGATCACCCCTCCTTCCAGGAGGCCGACTGCGACCTAGCCATACCCGTAGGGGTCGGTGTGGACGGTCGCCACTTGACCATCGGCCTTGAAAAAATGCCCCACCTGCTGATCGCCGGGACTACCGGTTCCGGTAAGAGCGTCTTTGTCACCTGCTGCATCGCGGCCCTGGCCTGTCGCATGAAGCCCGAAGAGCTCCGTTTCCTCCTGATAGACCCCAAAAGGGTCGAGATGAAGATCTTCGACCGCCTCCCTCACAACATAACCCCCCCCGTCGTCGAGTCCAGACAGGCCGTTCACGCCCTGGGGTGGACGATCAGGGAGATGGAGAGGAGGTACGAGATGTTCGCCCAGGCCAGGGTGCGTAATATCAGAACCTTCAATGCGAGAGCTCTCCCCCTGGATCGGCTCCCTTATATCATTATCGTGATCGATGAACTGGCCGACCTGATGTTCACATCGCCCCGGGAAGTGGAGGATTACATCTGCCGGCTGGCCCAGATGGCTCGGGCCACGGGCATCCACCTGATCATCGCCACCCAGAGGCCTTCGGTGAACGTCGTGACCGGCCTCATCAAGGCCAACATCCCAGCAAGGGTGGCCTTCGAGTTGCCTTCCCAGACGGACTCGAGGACCGTCATCGATATTTCCGGGGCAGAAAAGCTCCTTGGTAGCGGAGACATGCTCTTCCTCACCCCCAGGCTTCCCAAACCGCTCAGGATCCAGACGCCCTGGATGGATGAGCCAGTGATGGTGCATTTTATGGATTACCTTTCGACCCTCTTCGGCGACCCTGTCTTTTTTGACATCGATATGGAGGACACGGGGGAGACCAATGGAGTGAAGGCGCATCTCGACGATCCCCTCCTGGAGGACGCCATGAACCTGATACTGCAGAGCGGTATCGCCTCGGCCAGTCGGCTCCAGCGCCAGTTAAGGATAGGTTTCACCAGGGCGGCGAGGCTGATCGATACCCTGGAACAGGTGGGTATCGTGGGACCCCAGGAAGGATCAAAACCGAGGGACATCCTCGTTGACGAGGAAGAAGCCAGGCAGATCCTCGAGGCCAGCACTAGCAACCTTTGAGGAGAAGGTAACCGATGGCATTGATCTCCCTCCCCCAACTCAAGGCCCAGTTTACGCCCCCTTTCGAGCCCCCTTCTATAGTGTTCGTGGCGGGGGGGAGGACGCCAGAGCCTTCCTGGTTGAGAGAGCTCTGCAGGGAAAAGGATGTTTGGGCGGTGGACCGCGGGCTTGACAGTTGCATGGCGGCGGGCATTAGGCCCTCCTTTTTTATCGGTGACAACGACAGCGTTTCGGAGGAGGCCCGGCAATGGTCACGGGAGGAAAAAATACCTTCTCTCCTTTTCCCGCCTGAAAAGGACCTCACGGACCTCCAGCTTGCCCTGAAGGAGGCCAGTGGTACTTGCGGCGGCCCGAATGGGATGCGTGGATGTACCGCCATCCTGACAGGAGCTTTCGGGGGACGGTTCGACCACCTTTTCGCCAACCTCTACTCCCTTATCTGGGCGGAAGAGGAATGGGGAGTGAAGGTGCGCTGCGAGGCCGATGGATCCGAGGCCCTTTTCATATTAAGAAGCGGTGAGACGCTCCGCCTGTCGGGCCTGGAAAAAGGGGGGATCTTTTCAACACTGGCGCTTTCGGAGAAATGCCTCGGGGTAAGGATGGCTGGAACCAAATGGACTATTGGGGAGGGGAGTCTCTACCTGAAGAAACCCTTCGCTGTCAGCAACGTCGCCGAGGCCGCTGTGGAGGTGAGTCTCTCCTCGGGCTGGCTCGGCATCTATTGGGCGACCCGTGAATATGCCGAGCGGGAGCAAAAGCAGAAGGGCCGAAACTAGACGGCCCTCCTGACCCTTCCTGAACGGAGGCATTTCGCGCAGATCTTCATCCTCCGTGATTCGCCGCCGCCGAGGTCGACCTTTACGGTCTGAAGGTTAATGCCCCAGGTCCTCCTGGAGTGACGGTTCGAGTGACTGACCTTGTTGCCGGCGCCCCGGCCTCTTCCGCAACAATCGCAGACATTGGCCATTTCCATTCCTCCTGTCCCTGCATGTCGGGCAAACGGTGAGCATTGTACCACGGGTGGATCGTGGAGCGCAAGAATGGTGTTTCATTGTATTATGGTCCCGTTCAGGCGAATCCCCTCTGATTGGAGTGATCTTGGGATGTCCTTCACAAAAGATATGGTCGAACTGCAAGAGATAGTGTCGCGGCTGGACTCGGGCCAGATACCCCTTGAGGATTCGCTGGAGCTCTTTGAGCGAGGGATAGGGTTGGTCAATTCCTGCAGGAAATACCTGGAGGAGGCTCAGCAGAGGATCACCCTCCTCTCGGCGGAGCAGGAGGAATCGGAGGGGAGGGAGTGGGATCCTCTATCCGGGGATGAACCGGCCGATGGCGACTAAAAGACCTTCCCCTAACGACGACCCGGAGGCCAGGATCTCCGAAGACCGACTTTTCATAGAAAATGCCCTTCTCGACCTTTGTGATAAGAACCCGCCCGGCATCCCCCAAAGGTTATGGGATTCGATGACCTACTCGCTTCTCGCGGGCGGGAAAAGGATCAGGCCCCTCCTTTGCGTCCTGTCCGGGGAAGCCTTCGGGGTTTCTCGGGAGGACCTTCTGCCGCTGGCCCTGGCTTGCGAAATGATCCATACCGCTTCCCTCATCCATGATGACCTCCCTGAAATGGACGATGCCGCCCTGAGAAGGGGGAAACCTTCCAATCACGCGGTTTTCGGGGGATCCCTGGCACTTTTGGCGGGGGACGCCCTCTTCATCTGGGCCTTCGAATACGCCCGTGCTGGACTCCTCGCGAGTGGAGCCTTCTCTTGTCATTCCATCCTGGAAGCCCTGGGGGTGATCCTTGACGCCGCGGGACCTTTCGGGATCTGCGGGGGCCAGGTCCTCGACACGGACCCATTGAGCGTCGGCTCGAGGGAAGAACACCCCTGGACCGTCGCCAGGTCCAAGACGGCGGTCCTTTTAAGCGCCTGCGTCCAGGCGGGGGCCATCCTTGGAGGGGCCGGGCCCGAGGAGAGGCGGCTCTTCGCTGAGTTCGGCGATCACCTTGGTGCGGCCTTCCAGATAGCGGACGACATCATCGATGTCACGGGGCAGGCCTCAAAGACCGGTAAAATACCCGGCAAGGACAGCGCCCAGGGGAAGATCACCTTCGTGAGCGTGTTCGGCCTTGAGGAGGCAAAAAGAATGGCCGAGGAAGAGACGTCCCTGGCTCAAAAAGCGCTCTCCGCGATAGAAAGAGACGTGGCAGCCCTGGAAAGGTTTCCGGAGATGCTGGCGGGTAGAGACCGGTAGGATCCCTTAGGGGTTGAACTGAAAGGATGAAGGATCTGCTGGGATCATTAGTGGACTACAGGGACCTGGAAGGTCTCGATCCCCCCGGGCTCGATCTCCTGGCGAAGGAGATCAGGGAGATGATCATAAAAACGGTCGAGTCCAACGGGGGGCACCTTGCTTCCTCCCTTGGGGCCGTTGAGCTCAATATAGCGCTACTGAGATCCTTCGATCCCTCGAAGGACAGGATCATTTTCGACGTGGGGCACCAGGCCTACGCTTATAAAATCCTCACGGGCAGAAAAGACCGGTTCAAAACGCTGAGAAAGTGGAAGGGTATATCGGGCTTTCCCGATCCTAAGGAGAGCCCCTTCGACCACTTCAACGCGGGCCACAGCAGCAAATCACTATCCGCCGCGCTAGGCCAGGCGAAGGCAAGGGACCTCTTGGGCCAGGATCACCACGTGGTGGCGGTGATAGGCGACGGATCGCTCATCAACGGACTTGCCCTCGAGGCCCTCAACCATGTCAATGAACTCGATACGCCCGTGATCTTCATATTAAACGACAACCAGATGTCCATAAGCAAAAGGGTGGGCGGGATGGCCAGTCACCTTGCCGCCCTGAGCGTGAACCCCATGTACAGGCAGTTCAAGAGGTTTCTCAAGTACTTCTGTCACAGGGTCCCGGAGGGGAAGAAACTAGAATCCCTGCTTGAAAGGTCCAAGCAGACACTGAAGAGGTTCCTGCTGCCGCCCAACATTTTCGAAGACCTGGGTATAAGCTACTGGGGACCCTTTGACGGTCACGATATCCAGGAGATGGAAAAGATCTTCTCCATGGCGAAGGGCTACGGTTACCCCCTCCTGGTCCACCTTTTGACCACAAAAGGGAAGGGCTTCAAACCAGCCGAGGAGGACTCGGAGAAATTTCATGGCATTTCCCCGTGTCCTTCGGCCCTCACCTCCGGCAAACCCTCGCCGGGAAGTTGGAGCGAAGCCTCAGCGGCATGCATTGAGGAGCTGGCGGGCTTGGACCCGAGGGTGGTCCTTCTCACGGCAGCCATGAAAGAAGGCAGCAAACTGGGCCCTTTCCAGAAAAAGTACCCGGAAAGGTTTTTCGATGTGGGGATCGCCGAGGGGCACCTGCTGACCTTTGCCGCCGGAATGGCAACGGCAGGGCTTTTACCCGTGGTCTCCATCTATTCCACCTTTCTACAAAGAGCCATGGACCAGTTGGTCCATGACATCTGCATGCAGGACCTCCATGTCATCCTGGCGATCGACCGTGCCGGCCTGGTAGGCGAGGACGGCGAGACACACCACGGGGTCCTGGATTTGCCATGGACCCGGGCGATCCCCAACCTGAACGTTATGGCCCCCCGGGACCTGGAGGATCTGAAATGGATCTACCGGGAGGCTCTGAAAACCGGTTCTCCTCTGGCTATCCGGTTGCCGCGGGGGGCCGCCCCTGCATCGATCTGTCGTGAAGGGGATACCCCCCGACAAGTCTGGGGCCGGGCCGAAAGGATACTCAAAGGGACCGGATGGTGCCTTTTCAGCTACGGTGCAACGATCCCTTTGGCCCTCTCGGTCTTTGAGAAGGCCGAAAAGACGGACGTGGAACCACCTTCCGTCTATGATCTTCGCTTTTTGAAACCGCTGGATGTCGATGCCGTTGAGGAGGCCCTTCGTACGCACCCCTTGGCCGTCGTGCTTGAGGACGGTAACATCGAGGGGGGTATCGGGGAGAAGATATCTCTTCTCGCTGACCGTGTGAGGGTCGCCTCCCGCGTAAACTGCCTGGGTGTCCCCGACCGGTTCATCCCCCACGGGACGGTCCGCGAACAGTGGGAGCATTGCGGGCTCGTCCCGGAAGAGGTGTTAAAAATTTATGAAGCCTTCAAAGGGAGATGAAAGGCTGGACCTGGAGTTGGTCAAAAGGGGGATCGCCGAGAGCAGGAACCGGGCGCAGGCCCTCGTAATGGCCGGAGATGTACGGGTGAACGGGGAAAAGGTCGTCAGACCGGGGGCAAAGGTATCGCCCGATGCCATTATCGAGATCAGCGGTGAGAGCCGATGGGCCGGCAGAGGGGCTTACAAGCTCCTGAAGGCCCTGGACGTGTTCCCCGTCGATCCTTCGGGGAGAATATGCATCGATATCGGCGCCTCTACGGGGGGGTTCACCGATGTGCTCCTCGATCGCGGGGCCAAGAGGGTGTACTGTGTCGATGTCGGTTACGGACAACTGGCCTGGCGCCTGAGGAACGACGAGAGGGTCGTCGTCATGGAAAGGACCAACGCCAGATACCTCGAACCCGGCCACCTGAGTGACGTCCCCGAGATAGCCACCATGGATGTATCCTTCATCTCCGTCACCAAGATCCTGCCGGCCGTGGAAGCGCTCCTGGCGCCCGACGGCGATTGTATCGCCCTGGTCAAGCCCCAGTACGAAGCCGGCAAAGGTCTTGTCGGGAAGAAAGGGGTTATTAGGGATAGGCGCCTGCACAGGGGTATCCTGATATCGTTAAGCCTTTTTACCCGCTCCATGGATAAGATGGCCTTGATGGGCGCCGACTTTTCTCCCATACTAGGGCCCAGCGGGAACATAGAGTTCCTGTTCCACCTCAGGAAAGGAGGGGTCCCCCCGGCGGGCCTCGACGAGGCCTTCTTTGGGGACCTGGTAGAAAAGGCTCACCGCGAGCTTGTTGAAGTCAGGGACAAAAAGGCATAAAAGGGGGGAGTCAAGGATGATCAAAACGCTTGGGCTTTTGGTCAATACCCAGAAGGGTGCGGCCCTGGCCCTTGCCGAGAGCATTCTCCGGTGGGGCAGGGAACGGGGCGTCAATTTCGCCCTCCCTCCCCACGAGTCCCATGTGCTGGGGGAACAGGAAACCTCGGACCAGGAATGGAAAGAGATGGTCGACTCCGCCGTAGTCCTGGGAGGGGACGGGACATTCCTACGGGCAGCCCGTTACGTTATAGGTCACGACATCCCCCTCTACGGGATCAACGTCGGGCGTCTCGGTTTCCTGTCCTGCGGCAAGATAGAGAGCGCGGAGGAGGATCTGGAAAAGATCATAGCGGGGGATTACTCGATAAACCGGAGGCCCCTCCTGCACGGCATCGTCTCCAGGGGGAAAAGACACAAGCACGAAGTGTACGCCCTGAACGACCTTGTCGTTACCAAGGGGCCCTTCGCGAGGATGATCGCCCTTGATATAGCCGTCAGCGGAAGGCCGCTGAACCTGTTGCACGCCGACGGGATAATCGTGGCGACTCCCACCGGCTCGACGGCCTATTCCCTTTCCGCCGGAGGCCCGATCGTCCCCCCTCACCTGTCCTGTATGATCCTCACCCCGATATGCGCTCATACGCTCTACTCGAGACCGATCGTGCTAAGCGAATCGGACACCGTGACCATTACCCCGGCCGGTCAGCACAGGGAGATCATGCTGACCCAGGACGGCCAGTTGGGATATGAACTTCTCCCCGGAGACCGCATCTCCATCTCTCTTGACCAGGAGAGGACGATCGGCATTATCACCCTCCCGGAGAACGAATTCTTCACCCTTCTTCAGGAAAAATTCCAATGGGGGCACAGAACACCCAGCATTCTCGAGGAGTGATCCCATGCTTTCCGAACTGATGGTGACCAACGTGGGAGGGATAAGAGAGGCCTCTCTCCATTTCAGGGGCAATTTTATCGTCATTACCGGGGAAAGCGGGGCCGGGAAGAGCAGCCTGGTCAGGGCTCTTGAACTCGTCAGCGGCAAGAGGGCCCAATCGTCGATCATCAGGGCCGGTGTTGAGGAGGCCGAAGTCAGGGCAGCCCTGGAAATGGATGCCCCGCTGGCCTCTCTGCCCGAAGACCTTCAGCCCCAAGAGGGTTTTATCCTTGTCAAGCGGGTGGTTTCATCGGCCGGGAGGGCCAAAACCTACCTCCAGGAGAAACCAGTGCCCCTGAACACGCTTTCCGGGGCTCTTTCAAAGGTTATAGCCATCCAGAGCCAGTTCGCCCAACTTGAACTGCTCGAACCGGACCAACAGGCCGAACTGCTGGATAACAGTGGCGGTGACCCTCTCCGGTCTATCCGGTCAAACCTTTCCCAGGCGGTTTCACTGGCCCTGGGGAATGAAAGGGACCTCCTGGAGATCACCCGCCGGAGGAGGGAGATCGAATCGAAGTACCAGGAGGGCGAAGCCTTTCTGGAGAAGTTCAGCAGAATGGGTATCAGGCCCGGGTGCGAGTCAGAGTGGGAGACCGATATGAACCGTGTTTCGGAACAACTGAAAAAACAGGGCCTGCTGAGACTCGCCCATGACAGGCTGACTGGCGGGAGCTCCGGGGAGGGCCTTTCCTCCGCCATCGAGCAGTTTTGCCATGAGGTCAGGCAAAGCTTGAAGGAGATCCCCGAACTCGAAGGGAGTATCGAAAGGCTCCTATCTTCCACTCAGGAGATCGAGAGCGGACTGAAAAGAGTCTTCTCCGTGGAAAGGGAACAATCCCTCCAGGAGGAACAGGAAAAACTGGAGAAGAGATTGGGGAGCCTGAAAAAACTGATGAGATATGCCAAGGTCGATAACGCCGAGGATCTTGTGGACTTTGCCGAAAGATTGCACTCGGAGCTGGAATGGCTCAGGGACAGCCGCGAGACCCTTGCCAGGCTGCAGGAAAGATCCGCTTCCCTGAAAAAGGAGGTGTCCGCCCTTGCCCTTTCTCTCAGGGGATCCAGGAAGGAAGCCGCCGAGAAGCTCGAGATGGCGGTCAACGTCTCTCTACAGGGCCTGGCCATGGAGGGGCTTCGGTTCGGGGTGTCGCTGCAGCCACTGGAGAAGGTCCGGCAGAGTGGGGCCGACAGCATTGCTTTCTACCTTACCGACGATAAATTCCTTGAGGGCCCCGTTTCCAAGATCGCATCGGGAGGTGAACTCAGCAGGATATTGCTGGCCCTCCAAGCGGCCGCCTCCGACGAAATGCTTCCCCAAACCCTGGTATTCGATGAGGTAGAGGCGGGCTTGGGGGGGCGTTCCGCCTTCCTGGCGGGACAAACCTTGAGAGACCTGTCAAAGCGATGCCAGGTGATCCTCATAACCCACGAGGCCTCGATCGCGTCCCTGGCCGACCAGCACTTCCGGGTGGAAAGGGACGGCGATATAAGCAGGGTCCTTGAGGTCGAAGGGAAACAGAGGGAGAGGGAGCTAGCCAGGATGCTGGCGGGCGACCCCGATGACCCGGAAGCCGCGGGACTGGCGAGATCGCTGCTTGAAGCGAATCGGCAAGAGTTGGGTTGACCCGTAACAAAATTTTTTATGTTATAATCCTTATTTGGTCGATCTGACCGGTGAAAAGACTGGCCGGGCTCCCTTCCGGGTCTTTTCAATCTTCGCTCGGGACGGGTATCAAGAGCCCTTAGGGCCACCCGATTCATCGGCGTGAGGAGGAGTCAAGAGGATGTACGCTGTTATCGAGACAGGGGGAAAGCAGTACCGCGTGTCCCCCGGAGATACCATCAAGGTCGAGAGGATCAACGCGTCCGAAGGGGCGGAGGTCGATTTCCCAAGGGTCCTGCTCGTGGCCACCGACAAGGGGGTCTCCGTTGGTGAACCGGTCGTTCCCGGTGCCGTCGTCAAGGGGCGGGTGCTGGAACAGGGGAAGGCGAAAAAAATAACGGTCTTCAAGTACAAGAACAAATCCAGGCAGTCCAGGAAGACCATGGGACACAGACAGCTCTTTTCCTCGGTCAGGATCGAATCCATTACTTTATAGGCTTGAAATGACCGAGATAAAGTCCTTTCGGAGAAAGGGGACCCTTTGTGGACTGGAAATAGCGGGCCATACGGGCTATGCCGAAAGCGGCAGCGACATCGTCTGCGCGGCCCTGTCAACCTTGGCGCAGACCCTTGAGATGGGCCTTGCCGGGGTACTGGGTACGGTCTCATCCAGGGTTGATAAGGAACAGGGCTTTATGAGCCTTTCCTGGCGAGGGTCCGATGATCCAAGGGTCAGGCTCCTGTCGGAAACGGTCATGAAGATGCTGAGATCGGTGGAAGAAAATTACCCTTCTTATGTAAGGTACACGGAGGTGGAAGTGGATGAGTACTTTGGATCTTCAACTGTTCGCTCATAAAAAAGGACAGGGCAGCAGCACCAACGGCAGGGACAGCATCAGCAAGAGACTCGGCGTGAAGCGAGGCGACGGGCAGGTTGTCACCGCCGGCAGCGTCATCGTCCGACAAAGGGGCACCAGGATCCATCCCGGGGCGAACGTGGGAAAGGGTAAGGATGACACTCTTTTCGCCCTTTCCGAAGGCACTGTGCGTTTCCAGACCAAGGCCGGGAGAAAGTACGCGACCATAGAACCAGTGATGGCCTGATGCTTCTGTCTGATCGAAACGCTGGAGGGCCTGAGTCGAGCTTGGGCCCTTTTCCTGTATTTAGGGGGGCGGCATTTTGAGGTTCCTCGATTCCGCAGAGGTCTCCGTGAAAGCGGGCAAGGGTGGGAATGGAGCCTTGAGCTTCCGGAGGGAAAAGTTCGTCCCCAAGGGAGGACCCGACGGCGGGGACGGCGGGCGGGGGGGGCATGTCTGGATCGTGGCCGATGATCATATCCAGACCCTTGCCGACTACGAGTACCGAAGAAAGTTCGTCGCCGGGAACGGAGGCAACGGTAAGGGCCGGAATCAGACCGGGCCTGACGGTGAGGATGTCGTTGTCAAGGTCCCCTGCGGGACTATAATTACCGAAAAAGGTACAGGGCGATTTTTCTGTGACCTCACCGTGGCCGGTGATACCTTCCTCGCCGCGAAGGGCGGCAGGGGCGGCAGAGGGAATGCCAGGTTCGCGTCATCCCGGCGAAGGACCCCCCGCTTCTCCGAACAGGGCGGGGTAGGGGAGGCCAGGGAACTCAGGTTGAACTTGAAGATCCTTGCCGATGTGGGGCTGGTGGGCTTCCCGAACGCAGGAAAATCGACGCTTCTAGCCGCCATTTCCGGTTCAAAGCCCCAGATCGCCGATTATCCTTTCACGACTCTGTCTCCGAACCTGGGGGTGATGGACCTCGATCAAAAGAAGATCGTGGTGGCCGACGTTCCGGGGCTTATAGAAGGTGCCCACAGGAACAGGGGACTAGGGCACGCCTTCCTGAAGCATGTTGAAAGGACCCGCCTCCTGGTCTACGTGATCGATCTCTCGAGGGAAGCCCCGGTCACTCCCGCCGACCAGTGGCATACCCTTAGAGCCGAATTTAGAGCTTTCAACCCCGGGTTACTGGAACTGCCCTCCGTCGTTGCCGGGAACAAGACCGATCTTCCCTCGAACCTACCGGACGTCAAGGAACTAAAGCGTTCCCTTGAAGTGGAAAAAGTGCCCTTCTTTCCTGTCAGCGCCCTCTCGGGGGAAGGGATCCGGGCACTGACGGACCATATCGTTTCGAGGATGCCGGAACGGGAAGAATATCTACGAGAGGCCATCTCCGTGAAGATCGGCGATGAAGAGAGCAGGGCAGCACAAAGGACCGAAAAGCCGGAGATCGACGTGGAGCAGCACAGAGGAGAGAAAGTCTTCATAGTTCGTCATCAGGAACTACGGCGACTCGTCGGCAAGTTCGATTTCGAACAGGAAGAGGCCTTGAGCCGCTTTTCCGCCATCCTGAGGTTTTACCGGGTAGAAGACCTTCTGTTTGAAAGTGGTGCCCGTGAAGGTGATACTGTTAGGATAGGAGACGTGGAGTTTGAATTCTATCCCGAGGGATCCTCCATGGAGAATGAGGGAACGAGGGGTCGAACGGGGGTGTAACGATCATGCCTTTACGGTCCTCCGAGGGTTTGCGCAAGCGCAAGATAGGGGTCATGGGTGGCACCTTTGACCCGATACATTTCGGCCATTTGATCGCCGGGGAAGAGGCCTATTTCAGCCTGGGGTTGACAGAGGTGGTTTTTGTGCCGACGGGTGATCCCTTCCACAAGGCGGGGAGGTCCATATCGTCGGCGGAACACCGTTACATCATGACCATGCTCGCCACCCTCGACAACCCCCATTTCCGCATCTCCAGGATAGAGATCGACCGCGGGACGTCAAGCCATACCGTCGACACGCTTAGGGAGATGAGGCATTGGTACCCTTCCGGTAGCGTGGAGTTCTTTTTCATAACCGGCCTTGATGCGGTGTTGGAGATCCCGGCCTGGAAGGAGCCCCTGGAGATCCCCCGGCTCTGCAGGATAGTAGCCGTCAGCCGCCCCGGTTTCAACCCGGGAGGGCTCGAAAACCTGCCTGTAGAGATCAGGGAAAACCTGATCCACCTTGAGATACCCCTCCTGGCGATCTCAAGCACCGAGATCAGGAAGAGAGTCTCCAACGGTCAGAGTATCCGGTACCTTGCCCCCTGGCTGGTGGAGCAGTATATATACAAGAATAACCTGTATTTCAGGAACGGATGGTGAAGGATAGGTGTCAAAAAGACAGGTTCTCCTCCTGGCCCTGACCGCGATCCTGTCGTTAACGGCGGGTATCGGCTTGAAAGCATTCTTCTTTTTCAACCCCGAACCCGAAACCATCCGGGAAAGAATTGAACACGACGAGGAGACCGGGAGGATCAATATACTCTTGCTGGGTCTTGATAAAGTCCCGGGCGAAGATGTTAACCGGCCCGATTCCATCGCCTTCCTGTCGATCGATATCGACGACAAGGTTGTCCGGTTGCTATCGCTCCCCAGGGACACGAGGGTACAGATACCCGGTCGAGGCTGGCAAAAGCTGAACCACGCCTACGCCTATGGGGGAGTGGAACTTCTGAAGACGACCCTGGTGAATTACCTGGGCGTTCCCATCCCGTACCATGTCATCGTCAACCTCCAGAACTTCCCGGAACTGGTTGACCTTGTCGGCGGCGTGACGATCAACGTCCCCAAGAGGTTGAGGTATACCGACAGGGCCGGAGGGATACACATTGACATACCGGCGGGCGAGCAGCACATGGATGGGAAAACCGCCCTGGGTTTTGTCAGGTTCCGCCATGATGCCCTCGGTGATATCGGGAGGGTGGAAAGACAGCAGGTCTTCATGATGACTGTTTTCCACAAGATCAAGGACCCGGCGATGATAACCAAGATCCCCGAGTTGATCCGCCAGGGGATCCGTCTCGTCAAGACAAACCTGAGCCTTTCGCAGGCGATCCAGCTTGCCTCATACCTTAAGGACCTGGACCCCTCACGGGTAGTTTTCCACACCCTGCCAGGAAAAGCGGCCTATATTTCCGGGATCAGCTACTGGCTAGGGGAGCTCGGCGATCTCTCGGAGATCCTAACGGAAAAACCCGGGGAACCCCTAGACAGCCTAATGGAGGAGGATAGAGCCGATGAACCGGTGAGTGCGACCGATTTGGACCTGAAGGACATCTTGGCATCCATAAAAGTCAGCCTTTCGATCCTGAACGGGTCAGGAACTGCCGGCGTCGGTAAGGAATCGGCCACGCGGCTCCAGTCCCTTGGGATAGATGTAGCACATATTGGGAATGCAAAGCATTACGATTATAAATACACCAACCTCCTTTTTCCCCCCGGTGAAGAGACGGAAAAAACTGCCCGGTCACTGGGGCAGCTCTTCGGCATCGCTGAGAATCTAGTAAGGAAAGACCCTTCGGTCAGAAATGTTACAATGATTATGGGCCATGATTATATGAATATTTTCCAAAGGATCGATCGGGCCCGAGATCAATAAAATTCTTATAATATGATAAAGGGAGGTTTGCCCTTGCTACCGGACGATACCGTTAGCCCACTGATCCAGGCACTGCAGGATAAACTTGCTGAGGATATAACCATCATCGACGTTTCAAGGGAATCATCCTTCGCCGATGCTTTCATTCTCGCGACGGGGAACTCGGATGTTCATATGAAGACGCTTCTTGATAATCTTACCGAGGCCATGGACCGGATGGAGAGAACCTACAGGGTTGAGGGAGAATACAGCCCGAAATGGATCCTTCTTGACGCCGGCAACGTCGTAATAAACATCTTCAGCCGGGAAGGAAGAGATTTTTACAGGCTCGAGAGCATTTGGGCCGGCGCGGAAATGACCCGGGTCGGTGATTAAAGGGCGGATCCCTTTCTGGGATCCGCCCTTTTGATCTTGAAATAGGGCCCCGGAAGGGGCCTTATTTGACAGACAGAAATGTCTTATAATATATCTTATGTTGCATTACTTACTCTGGACCCGGGAGTCCTTGACCCTCTGAAAGGCGGAGAGGATTATCCCGTAGAACTCCCGGGGGTCCAGGGACGCCCCTCCAACGAGGAGCCCGTCCACGTCCTCCTGGTCGAGGTAGCCCTTGGAATTGGATTTTTTAACGCTCCCGCCGTAAGCAACGATGGAACGGGCCGCCAAACCGGGACCGCCCAGTTCGGATAGAAGGGTCCGAATGAAACGGCAACATTGCTGAGCGTCCCCAGCCGTGGCGTTCAACCCGGTTCCGATGGCCCAGACCGGCTCGTAAGCGATAAAAATCCTTTCTTTTTTCACGGAATCCTCCTTCAGGCGGGCAAAAACAGCCTTTACCTGGCCTTCGATCACTTTTTCGGTTGAACCGTTATTCCTTTGAATTTCGGTCTCGCCGACGCAAAGGACCGGTTCAAGGCCGTTCTCGAGACAGGAGCAGAATTTTTTCGCGACCAGTTCGTCGTCTTCAGCGAAAAGGTGCCTTCTTTCACTGTGACCCACGAGGGCAAAGGACGCCCCGGCTTCCAGGGCGCCTACGATAGAATTCTCACCGGTGAAGGCTCCGGATAAGGACCAATGAATATTTTGTATCCCGAGTTTGATATTTATTTTATTTTTCTTGAGGTACTCCTCCATTGACTGCAGATTGATCGCCTGGGGGAACAAGACCAGGTCGACAGGATCAGGGACCAGGGAATCGAATCCCTTCACCTCTTCAAGCAGGGCCGCCAGATCCCCAAGGAAGGCCAGGGATTCGGCCGTTCCCTTGTTCATTTTCCAATTCCCGGCAATAAACTTCCCCCTTTTCACAGGCGCTCCACTCCATTCCCCGGGCATTCTACGGCATGAGAAGGGGCGTTATGCCCGGAAGCCCCTTTTTCTCGAAGAATTCGAGGGTCGCTCCGCCACCGGTTGAAATGTGGCTTATCCCCTGGGCAAACCCCAGCATATTGGCGGCCGCGGCGGTATCCCCTCCCCCGAGAACGGAGACGGCGCCCTCGGCGGTCCTATCGGCGACGGAGAGGCCGACCAGCCTTGTCCCTTCTCCGAAGAGTTTCCTCTCGAAAAGGCCGAGGGGGCCGTTCCAGAGGATCGTCCCAGCCTTTTGGATCTCTTCTGTAAAAAGGGCCACCGTCTCCGGTCCTATATCGAACCCCTTCGAATCCTTCGGGATCGAGTCGGCCCTGACCACTTCGATTTCGCTGTCGTCTCCCTTTTCCCTGGGTGCGAGAAGGTCAACGGGAAGGATGATCTTAATACATGTCCTTTTGGCAGTTTCGAGGATCTCCGACGCTACGGCTTCGGTACCTTCCTCGCAAAACGAATCCCCTATGGATTTACCCATGGCTTTAAGGAAAGGGAAGGCCATGGCTCCACCGATCAGCATTACATCGCCCTTTTCAAGCATGCTCCGGATGAAGCCGATCTTGTCGGAGACCTTAGCCCCCCCCAGGATGATCACCATGGGCTTTCTGGGGTCCTTCATGACCCTGGAGAGGACCGTGACTTCTTTTTCCATCAGCTTCCCCGCGCAGGAGGGCAGGAACCTGGTCACACCCACCGTGGAGGCATGCGCCCTGTGGGCGGCACTGAAGGCGTCCATGACAAAGAGGTCGAAGGGTCCGGCCAACTCACCAGCGAAGACAGGGTCGTTGGCCTCTTCCCCGAGGTAAAACCTCAAGTTTTCCAGGAGGCAGACATCGCCATCGCCCATCGAAGCGACCCTTGCCGAGACCTTCTCTCCCACGCAGTCCTCGCAAAAGGGGACCTCGCAGCCCAGCAGTGCCCCCAGAGCCTGGGAGACGGGAAAAAGGGAAAGGCCGGCGGCGACCTTTCCCTTCGGTCTTCCCAGGTGGGAGGCAAGGGCGACCCTTGCCCCACCTCGCCTGAGGATATCCAAAGTGTCGAGGTGGGCTCTTATCCTGGTATCATCGGTGACCTTGGCGTCTTCCATTGGTACATTGAGATCCACTCGGACAAGGACGTTCTTCCCTCGAAAGGAACAGTCCTCGATGGTTTTCAACCTCATGACCATCAGGATCCCTTTGAAAGCATGTAATTGACAAGGTCTATGACACGGCAGGCGTATCCCCATTCGTTGTCGTACCATGAAAGGGTCTTGACCAGGTTGCCCAGGGCCATGGTATGCCTCGCCGCGAACAGTGAGGAGCGGCTGTCTCCCGTGACGTCGACGGAGACGATGTCATCCTCTTCGTAGCCAAGGTAGCGTTGCATCGGTCCTTCCGCCGCTTTGCGGAAGGCGGCGTTGACCTCCTCGGAGGTCACTTCCCTGGATAATACCGTCACGAGGTCGACGAGGGAGACGTCAGGCGTCGGGACCCTGACGGCCAAGCCGTTCATCTTGCCCGCCACCGCCGGGTAAACCTTTCCGATCGCGGAAGCCGCTCCCGTCGTGGTGGGTATCATCGATAGGGCGGCCGCCCTCCCCCTGTGAAGGTTTTTGTGGGAGGCATCGAGGGTTTTCTGGTCATTGGTGTAGGCGTGAGTGGTGGTCATGAGACCCTTTTCTATGCCGAAGGCCTCGTGGAGCACCTTGACCACCGGGGCAAGACAGTTGGTCGTGCAGGAGGCGTTGGAGACCACGTGATGCTTGCCGGGTTCGTAAATCTCCTCGTTCACGCCCATGACGATCGTCGCGTCCTCGTTCTTTGCAGGGGCGGTGATGAGGACTTTCCTGGCGCCGGCTACAAGGTGTTTGGCTGCTTTGGCAGCGTCGGTGTACTTGCCGGAAGATTCTATTACGAGGTCAATTCCCAGGTCCTTCCAGGGCAGGTTTTCCAATTCGGGTTCCGCCAGGACCTGGACTGGCTTTCCGTTTATCAGGAGTGAATCTCCTTGGGCGGAAACATCGCCGGAAAAACGCCGGTGGACGGAATCATACTTGAAAAGGTAAGCCCTCTGCTCCGCCGTGGTCCGGCTGTTCGTTGCCACGATATCGAAAAGGACATCCTCTTGTTGATCGAAAAGTGCCCTGAGGGCCAGCCGCCCGATCCGTCCGAAACCGTTGATAGCGACACGTTTTTTTATCATTTTCATCGCCTCCCGTATTATTTTTTCTATTCCGCAACAGAAAAAGAACCTCGATCGCCAGGTCCAGAGGATGGAGGGCAGGTGCAAATACCGTCACATGTCCTCCCCTATGACTCTCAACAGTTCCGAAACGCTCGGGGAATAAAGGGCATCGCCATGGGGTTTGTAAGGCATACTGCCGTCAAAGATCTCCGCCACTCCGCCGAGACACCCTTTCCTCAGGTGCGAGAGGAAGGGGCGGAGGAAGCACCACCCGATATCCTTTCTGTCAGGGTTGTATCTAAGGTAGGCTGTTATGAACTGGCCCAAAAGCCAGGGCCAGGCCATCCCCATGAACCGGGCTTTTTCCCTCTGGTCGATCCTTCCCTCGCATCGGCCCTTGTACTTCTCATGGTGAGGGTCGAGGGTCCTGAGACCAAAGGTGGTGTAAAGTTCGTTCCAGCAAGTTTCAACGATCGATCTTCCCCTTTCGGGGTCCATGACGGAGGCTGGCAGCGACACGGCAAGGATCTGGTTGCATCGCACCGATTCTTCCCTTCTCTTATCATCCACCCAGTCGAAAAGGTAGCCCTTGTCGCACCAGAAGAGATCCTGGAAACTTTTTCTGGATCTTTCGGCCAAGGAGCCATATTCCTTGCATTCCCTGTCACGGCCGAGGATCTCCGAGTACTGTTCCATCGCTCTAAGCGAGTTGTACCAAAGGGCGTTGACCTCCACCAGTTTGCCCTTTCTCTCGACAATGGGCTTCCCGTCGATATCCCCATCCATCCAGTTGCTCCCGGGGTCATCCGATTGAAGGACGAGCAAACCGTCCTTGTCCAGTTTTATACCGATAGCAGGGATACCATCGGAGTACCTATCGAGGATCCCTGTGAGGTGGTCCCAGTTTTCCCTGACGAGGTCCGTACGCCCGGTCTGGTCACAGAGCTTGTCCAGCGCGTAAAAGAACCATAACCCCGCGTCACAGGCCCTGGTCACAAGCGACCCCGTGTGGGGGTTCACTTCGGAGGGCATTACATGGTCATTCATGATGGCCCTCTCCAGCCAGACCTTGAGGACCCTTTCGGCGAAGTCGGTCTTGCCCGTCACCAGCAAAAGGCCCGGAAGGGAAATAAAGGTCTCCCTGGCGGTCTCCCTCACGGAAGGATAGCCGGAGAAGATCGCGGGACGCTTTCCGTCCAACTGGGAGAGGCAATGGGACGCGGAATGAAGTAGTTCCTTCACCATGGGGGTCTTCCTTACCAGCGGGCTCCCCGTGAGGTTTTCCTGGAAAAGAAGCCTGGCTTTATTCTCCATGGTCGCCACCGAATCATGGTCATAGTGCACGTTCTCCGCTCCCAGGAGTACGTAGACCGTTTCCCCCTCGTTCATGTCGATGGAAAGGAATCCCGGGGACCACAGACTGTCCGTTCCCGGTTTTTCACAGTCGTCGTGTTCGTAGAGTAGGTTTTCGAACCATAAGGGTTTGGAATACCACTCGCCCTGGTTGAAGGAGAAGTGGCTCTGATGCCCCCTGCCGCAAATGGTCACGGATTTTTCCGTAAAAAATGACTCAAAATCCGACCCATCCTTTTCGGGGAATAACCTGTCGGCCCCCCGGTGGGCTGCGAGGGGCCGTATCTCCAGCTTTACACTTTCCGGGGCGGTGAGGAGTTCGTATTTTATGACCGTAAGGGGCAGGCCCCTGGGCATGAAGACCGTCTTCCTCAGGAAAACGCTATGTATCACGAAAAGCATGCCGGGAAGGGGTTCGGCCTGGTATTCTTGCAGGTAACGGTAGCCATCCGGGTAAATGACATCTGTATAGCGATTGGTGGAAAGATGGTATTTCTTCCCCTTGCTGATAACGGTCTCATCCACCTTGCTGATGAGGACAGCAGGAAAAGCCTCTTCTCCACTCTTTTTTGCCACCAGCAGGCCATGTTCGCGGCGGGTGTTCGCACCGATCACGGTCGAAAAGCCGTAACCGCCCCAGCCGTTCGTAGTCAGGAATTCCCGGCTGGAGCCTTTTTCATAGGTGTTCACATCGGCCTTTCCCAGGTACATGATCTTCAGCCCCCCTTTTCAATTTTTAAAGACATCCTTGTGAGTAGTTCGATCTTCCCCCATCGATACTTGACTGTGCTTTTGCTAACGGGCCTGGAAAGGGCCTGACCAAGCTCGTTGAGCGTGGCCGACGGGTTTTCTAACCTGGCATATACGAGTTCCCGCAACTTGTCCGGCAATCTTAGGACATCGCCCCTAGCCAAAAGCATTCTCGCCAGCTCGACCTGTCTCTGGGCGGATTCCAAAGATTTCCTGATGTTGGATGCATCGCAATTCACGATCTTGTTGGCCCTTTCCTTGATGGATCGGAGCAACGCCTTCTCCTCAAGTAGAAGGGAAGCCTTGAACATCAACATGTTGGAAAGCATCACCACGATGGAAGACTGGTCACGCAGAACGAACTCGGAAAAATTACGCCTTTGCCTTTTCCTGAAGGAGATGCCCTTCGAGGAAAGAACCTTTTCCAGTTTTTCTATAGGGTCCCATTGAGAGGACTCGCTCACCCTGAAAGACATATAATAACCTGTCCTTGGCAAGGACAGGGTCCCGCAGGACCCGAAGAGACCTCTAAGCCAGTGCCAGGAAAGGGACTCAACCCTATGGAGGTCCCCATAATAAGAAATGCCTTTGAGGACGGTTTCATCGTCAAGTCTCAACGAGACCCTGCCCTTTCTGCCGGCGGGGATGATAAGGTTCAGGGTTTGACCGGACCTGCCCCAATCCGAAATTTCCCAAAGTTTTTTCAGTTTCCTGAACAGGAAAAACCTCCTGCTGGAAAAGACCATACCTTCCTTATCGCAGCCGGCCACCAGGCCGGAGAGTATCCCGCTGATCTCAACCGAGGCCTTGACACTGTTATCCACTAGGACAGCAGACCAGTCGTCACGGATCACTTCCCTCAGCTTTTCCATCGGGACGAGTCCCTCTCTTCCCTGGCGATCCGCATCAGGGTCTCGGACACTTTCTGGCTGTTGTGCCTGACGTTCCCACCGGCGACATCGAGGAAACCCGACAGGATGAGTTTTGACCCCATGAGGGACAGGGTCCTTTCGTTCTCTTCGTTCAGTGACAGGGGCGAGGCTCCGGCCGCCCGGTATGTCGCAAGCAACGTGGAAGGTACTTCTTCATCGTTGACGAGGATATAATCAGGGATCGTCCCTGAGGCCCTGGTTATCCATCGGATGTGATCCATTAGGGTCATTCCGTCCGTTTCGCCGGGTTGGGTCATGAGGTTGGTGATGTATATTTTCGGCGCGGCGGTCCTTTTCAGGGCCTCGGAAACCTCCCTGAACATGAGGTTGGGGATGATGCTTGTGAACAGGCTCCCCGGTCCAAGCACGACAGCGTCAGCGTTCTCGATGGCGGCGAGGGCTTCAGGAAAAGCCCTGGCATCGTCGGGTTCGATCCAGATCGATTCGATCCGGCTCCCTCTACTGGCGATGTCCAGCTCACCTCGAAGTAAGTCGCCATCAGCCGTGGCGGCGCAAAGAACCACCGACTCGTTCGTGACAGGTATCACCTTTCCGCGGATGGCCAGGAGTCTGTTAAGTTCTTCCACGGCCTTCCGGAAGTCGCCGGTCATCTCCGTGGCTGCTAGAAGAATGAGGTTGCCCATGCTGTGCCCCTTGAGTTCCCCGCGGTCGAACCTGTAGTTGAGCAGCCTGTTGAGAGAGCTGTCGTCCTCGGCAAGGGCCAGCATGCAGTTCCTGATATCCCCCGGGGGAAGGACTCCCCATTCACCACGCAGGCGGCCGGAACTTCCCCCCTCATCGGTAACTGTCACAATAGCAGTTATATTGCGGGTGTAATACTTCAACCCGGATAACAAAGTTGAAAGGCCCGTCCCTCCACCGATAGCGACAATCTCGGGACCTTGTGAGACCTTGTGCAGGAAGGCTTTGGTCATAACGGAGCCATTCTTTTTGTCTTGCGATTCCCCGGCGCCCTCTTCCACCTCTTCCTGGAAGAGCCTCGCACCAAGAAGTGCAATTATCCCACCCGTAAGAAACCCGATGGTGAAAGCCGACCACCAGTTCACGTTACCACCGTATCCTTTTCAATATCCCTATGTCTGATCGACGAATTGTCAGGCATCTTTGACCCCAGCCATTCGGCGACGGCCACTGAACGGTGCCTGCCTCCGGTACAGCCGACGGCGATATGGACAATGCTCTTTCCCGTGTTCCTGTAAAGGGCCGTGACTTGTTCCATCAGTTCTGAAAGGGCGCTGAAAAAGTTGGATACCCCGTCATGGGAGAGGATGAAATCCTGAACTTCCTTGTCCCTTCCACTCAAGGGTCTCAGCTTAGATTCGTAAAACGGGTTTGGTAGGAACCTGACATCGATGACAAAATCGCTATCCTGGGGAATGCCATGCTTGAATCCGAAGGAGGTAAAGATGACCTTGAGTGGGCCCTCGGTTATTTCCATCTTCGCGAAAATCTCATTTCTGAGTTGAGAAAGGGTCAGATCCGATGTCTCGACGACGACGTCGGCTATCTCGTGGATCTGAGACAGTTCTCTCCTCTCCCTGCCAATAGCCTCGAGGATGGTTATCTCCGAAGAGAGGGGGTGCCTCCTCCTGGTCTCTTCAAAACGCTTGACGAGGCATGAGTCGGAGGCATCGAGAAAGATGACCCTGATATTAAGTCCTCTACCCTTGAGGCTGGCTATAACGGCGAAAAGATCATCAAGGAGGCTTTCCCCCCTGATGTCTACGACGGCCGCCACTCCATTCTGAACCGCTTCCTCGTGTCGGCCCAGGACCTGCAAGAGTTGGGGTAACAATGTGGGAGGGATGTTCTCGATGGCATAAAACCCAAGGTCTTCGAACATGCGCAGTGCGGTGGATTTACCGCTTCCTGACATGCCCGTGATGATCACACACCTTGAGACCCTGTTAGGAAGGGATTCTTTCAAAACGGGACCCTTCTTTCAATTATCCTCGGCGAGATCCGCCGCAATCCCCACTCCTCCCCGTCGCTACTTCCACAGCGTGGCGGAGAACCGGGGCGACGGCACTGAAGCATTGCACCGCTCCCCTCTCGCTCCCCGGCAGCGTGATCACAATTGTACCGGAACAAGCCACGGCAAGGGACCTGGAAAGGATGGACCTCTCGTTTTCAAAGGATGTCTTCCACCTCATGTACTCTCCGATGCCGGGTATCTCTCTACAGCCTAGGGATTTAACCGCTTCAGGGGTTACATCCCTTCTGGAAATGCCCGTTCCCCCCGTGACCAGTATGATGTCAACCTCTGCCGTCATCCATTCCCGGATCTTGTCGCTGATCTTGCCGGTTTCGTCCGGGACTATCCCCGTTTTCTTCAGGACGGCTCCCAGGGCTGGCAAGGACCTCTCCAGAGCGGGTCCAGCTGTATCAACCCTCTCACCACGGCTTCCCTTGTCGCTCACGGTCAGCACCCCCACCTTTAGGGATCGCCATGGCACGAAGGTAGATGAGACAGACAGGAACCCTTTGTTGAACACAAGGAAGGACTCCCTTGGGTCAGGTATATCTTTTTCTTTACACTTTAGGATCAACCCGTCAGGAAAGGAAAGCAAATCGCCCGGCTCGATGAAGGGCACCCCACGAACCACGATCCCTAGTACGCCTTCCGCAGGTGAACCTTTCCCGGCCTCCTCAAGGATCAGATCCACGGTCGAACCGTCGGCAAGCGGGTTCCCCGCGTTGTCGCTATGCAGGTACACCATCGGACGATCACTGTATCGGCCGGAAAAACCCAGGACCCTGTTTTTCATGGCCCGACCTCCGCCCTGTATTCGCCGGACCTACCGCCGCTCTTGCTTAGCAGGCGGATCCCCTCGATGACCATCCCCTTGTCGATACCCTTACACATATCATAAAGGGTCAGCGCCGCCACTGATACCCCCGTCAACGCTTCCATCTCGACCCCGGTTACGTCCCTTGCCCTGGCGGTGCAGGTTATCCTCGCCAACTTCCCCTTCGGGTCCAGTTCACAGGAGACCGAAACATGGTCCAGCCTCACAGGGTGACACAAGGGCACGAGGGCTGATGTCTTTTTGGCCCCCATTATCCCCGCAACTTCGGCGACCCTCAAGACATCCCCCTTAGGATTTCTGTCTTTCACCAGGGATTCGAAGACCTTGCCGGGGAATATCACGATCCCCTCGGCCATGGCTTCCCTCACGGTGGGATCTTTCCCCCCCACGTCGACCATGACAGGCCTTCCGGAGTCGTCAAGATGAGAAAAACCATCCATGCTCGCTCACCCTCCTATCCGAGACATGTGCATCGCACCGGATCGGGCCTGCTTGTAGGATCCGGGTTTGCAGCTCACCGCACGGAGGATCAGGGCTTTTACCTCGGCGGCGTCACCGGAAAGAAGCGCGGGCCTCAGGAAGACCCCCTCTTCGGAAAAAAGGCAGGGTCTCATGATCCCCGAAGCTGAAACGCGAAGCCTGTTGCAACTATCGCAAAAATGATGTGAGACCGCCTCTATCAGGCCCAGCCTCTGGCCGGTGGACGAGTTCCTGAAATAACGCGCGGGCCCGGCGCTGTGGTCGGAAGAATTATCCAGCTTCTCCCAACGGTCCGGGTCAGGCAGCCTTTGCATAATATCCGAAGTCGGAATGAACAGGTCTTTATTCCAGACGGAATCATCAAGGGGCATGAACTCGATAAGGCGGAGAACGGCCCGATGGGATCTAGCGAAATCGAGCAGGGCCTTGATCTCGCTGTCGTTTATCCCCTTCATCAGTACAGTGTTTATCTTGATCGGTATTTCCGTCCGCTCCGACAGAAGTCTGACGCCTTCGATCACGTCCTGCAGCCTGCCGCCCCTCGTGATGAAGCGGAAAAGGTTTTCGTCCAGCGTGTCGAGGCTCACGTTCACGCCGGAAAGGCCCGACCGGCTTATTTCATCGATGAACTGGGGGATCAGGCTTCCATTGGTGGTCAGGACGGTGCGAACGCCGGGGACGGAAGTGCTGAAGGTGTCAAGAAAGGGGAAAAAACCCTTTCTCACCAACGGTTCTCCACCGGTAAAGCGGATCTTCTCGACCCCCACCCCTTTCAGGACCTGGGCCAGAAAAACGATCTCCTCGTAAGTCATTATCCTGTCGTGGGGGATCCATTGGAGGCCTTCTTCGGGCATGCAGTAAACGCACCGGTAATTGCAACGGTCAGTGATCGATATCCTGACGTAGTTAAGCCGTCTTTCAAAGCGATCCTTCAAGAAATCCATCGGTATCCCCCCAGGGAGTCGACTTCACTCCTCCACCTCTCGTCCGAAAGGGCCTCCAATAGGATCAGGATCCCCGGGTGATCGATAAAGCGCTCAGGAATGACCAGCTCGAAATCTTCCTCCGTCACCGGTATGAAATCCGTCCCGAAAGCCTCCGCCGCCGCCTTGACGCCCAGGGTGGCGACGGCTGAGCCGCCCGGTATCCTGGCGGCCGCTTCGTAATGGGTGATGGCAATGTTGTCGTACCCGTTGATCAAACCGGGGTCGATCCCGGCTTCCTTCAAGAGGTGGTCAAAAAGAACTCTGGTGCCTGCCCCGGGTTGCCTGTTTACGAAAAAGGCTCCGGTTACGGCCAGGTCCTTGACGGAATGGATCCCCGCAGGGTTCCCTTTCCTGACCAGGAAGCCCTGTTGTCTTTTGAAAAGCTTGATCCTCCGCCAACTCCGAGTTTCGTCCAGTCTTTCAATGTAACTGTCGTTGTATACACCTTTCTCGGGGTCCAGGAGGTGGCAGGAAGCAACATGGCCCTCTCCCCTGGCCAGGGCGGAAAGGCCGCCGAGGCTGCCGACGGATCGAATGGCCAGGTCCCCGCCCCTTTTTCTGACATAGGAGACGATCCTTTCAATGGCAGGGTCGTTGGAGCCCTGGTAGACAATCCTCTTCTTGAGATCCACCTTTTTCCTGAGCAAGATCCGGATATCGCTCCCTTTGGGAACTTCAAGGGTGGAAGGAGCCAGGATGGCGAACCCGTCGGCGTCGGCAATGGAAAAGGTCGAACTGGCACCGGCGGGGAGGGGCCATGAATAGATCGTACCGTCGATCTCCCCGCATTTGATCCTGAGCCATTCCAGGACCCCGGGCTGCGAGGAATGGTGCAGCAGGAACTTTGTATTGAGAGTTTCGGCACTCCCGACGGCCTCTTCAGGGGCGGGAGCGGAGGTCTCGCCGTAAAGCCTCTTAAGAAGCGGGTTGATGATGCTCCAGCAGGTCACAAGGGCGGACATGGGGAACCCTGGTAGCGCGACCAAAGGCTTGTTCCCCCTTACCCCCGCTATGACGGGCCTCCCTGGTTTCATCCTGACGCCCCGGAAAAGAGGGTCCGAGAGTTTCTCGATCACCTCCGCGCTGTGGTCCCTTTTGCCTTTCGCCGTTCCGGCGCCGATAATGACCAGGTCGTAAACCTCCAAGGACTTGAGGGCGGCTTCTCTGATCAGCCCTTCATCGTCGCGGACCAGTCCGTGGATCTCCAGGGGGAAGCCCCAGTCTTGGAAGAGCTTTTTCAGCATGTAGGAGTTGGTTTCCGGTACCCTTCCCCACTCCCCGCCATCTCCCCTGACCCATTCGGCGGCGGGGATGATCTCATCACCGGTGGGTATGAAGATGGTCCTCGGCAACCTTGGAACACTGGCTGTGGAATACCCCGACGCGATCAGCAGCGGGATCAGGAAGGCGTCAAGCGGGTCCCCTCTTCTTGCTATGACTTGACCCTTGGTCACATCCTCGCCCTCGGGCCTGATGTTCTCGCCCTTGGTCGTCATTTTCGCTACGAGCAGGGCACTTCCATCCATCGAAGTGTCTTCTACCATGACCACCGAATCGAAGGCCCGATCCACGCCTCCGCCGGTGTTCACCCAGCCGTAACTGCCTTCCGGGATCCTGGCCGGTGTTCTCGGGGAGGCGTTGGCCGTGTCCGAAGCCTTCAGGGCGAAACCGTCGACGGCGGAGGCAGGGTATTGGGGGAGATTCCTCCTCGAAAGGACATCGACCCCCAGTATCCTCGTTTGGTACCCTTCAAAGGAGAGGAGGTCGATCTGCTCAAGCTCGTCGAGGGGCCGCACTCTCGTTTCGATCAGAGACCACGCGGTCAAAAGATCCAGGTTCTCCTTGAAGGTCACCAAAGCCACACCTCTACAGGGGCCCCTTTCCTCAGGGTCTCCATATTCTCTGGCAGCCGGATAAGGCCGTCGGAGTTCCCCATGCCCAGAAGAAAGCCCGATTTCGCCCACAGGGGTCTGGCCTCTCCTTCGGTTCCGATCTTCAGGGGGATGAATTCCTCCACGCCGCTCCTCCCGATAATGTCCTCTCCAGCGGTAAGGAGGATTTTCCGAAAAAGATCTTGGGGCTCACCCATTATAAGCGAAGAGATAAGGGGCACCAGGAAGGTCGAGGCGATCACGGCACAGGAGTGAGGATGGCCTGGCAGGCAGACACCGAGTTTTTTCCTGGCGGGATCTCCCGAGACGATAGTCGGTTTGCCAGGGGAGATATTCAGCCCACGGACGATCAGTTTTCCCCCTCCCAGTTCCCGAAGAAGAAGGACGGAATGGTCCCTGGCGCTGACCGAGGAGCCTCCGCTCAGGATCACAACGTCGAATTCACCCAGGGCCCTGTTGAAAGCTTTTTTTAATTTTTCGGGGTCATCAGGGACGATTCCCAAGAATTCACTCCTAAAACCCGCTTTTGCCAGGTTGGCCATGATGGTGAAAGAGTTGGCGTCCCGGATCATCCCTGGCTCGATATGATTTGTGTCCGCCGGTACGATCTCGTCGCCGGTGCTGATGACAGCTATACCGAGGTCGCATACCACTGTGGTCGCCTGTCCGCAGGACGCCAGGGCGGGGATATTGCGAAAATCGAGGATCTCTCCCTTGCGGGCCAACCTTTGCCCCCTGCCGTACTCCTCACCCTTGAGGAGGAGATTTTCTCCCTTTTGGACGGATTTTCGAACCTCCAGCAGGTTCCCGGCAAGGGACGTGTCCTCGAGCATTACGATGGAATCCGCCCCGGGTGGTATGGCACTCCCAGTATGCACCAGGACTGCCTCTTCAGATCCCACATCCATCAGTGGGACAGTACCCATGGGCACCTCGCCGCGTAGTGCAAGAAAAGCAGGTGACGCGTCGCTTGTACCGATCAGGTCCATTGACCTCACGGCATACCCGTCCCGAAGGCTCCTGTCGAAGGGAGGGCTCTCTTCGGGTGCTATGACATCGGCTCCCAAAGCGAGGCCCAGGGCTTCCCCGATAGGGATACCCTCTCTCACGGCCACAGGCCAAGGAAACCTCATCTGTTGAGCAATGGTACGCAGGGCCTCTTCCCTGGAAAGGGTGTTGGTCACAAAACCTGACATTGTTTTTCGAACGGAAGGATCATCGATCTCTTCCGGCTCCTATTCCTGCCGAGTGACCAGCGTTGGATACCCCTTCGATGCGAGGTCCCTGGCAAGGTTATCTGCCTCGGCCTTTTGGTCACCCGCGGGGATTCTCACCCGGTAGTAGGTCTTCCCTCCGACTTCCGCGCGGGCCACGTAGGCATTGAAGTTCTTATCTCTCACTTCCCTAGCGAGGGTTTCAGCTGATTCCTTAAGGGAAAAGGCTCCGATCTGGACAACCCAACTTCCTCTCGAGGCCTGGGCAGGCGCCGCCTTGGTCTCCGTTTCAGGTTGGGTTGGTGGCGTCTCTTCGGCGGCGGGCACGGCCGGGACGGCTTCGGGAGTAGCCGTGGGTTCATCACCGCCGGTTGAGGGGACAGCTACGACCTGGGGTCCATCGCCTGGTTCGGTGATCACCTGCGCGGCCGGGCTTTCCTCCTCGGGGTATTCGATCACGTCGGGGGAACTTACCTGGCCGCCGGGTGACACGAAAAGAAGCCTTACCCCGAGTATCAAAAGTCCTATGGCCAGGATGGCGACCAGGGGCAGCATAATATGGCCGAAAGCGAATACAGCCGGCTTTTCTTTGAACTTCCTGTTTTTTCTGAAGCTCACCGATGATCACCTCACAAAGTGTGTTCTCTGACCAGGATAATTAATGATAACCAAGCAAACCCAGTTGTTCCAGCAGGAGTTCCCTCTGTTCCAGACCGGGTTTAGGAAAGCTTGCTTTTCCTCTCGGATAGGAGAGGAACTTGTTTGCCGGGGATACACCTTTCCACGCAATGGCAAATTCAACGGCCGCTTCCCGCGGCTCCTGGAAGTTGACCCGGCAGCCCTTCCCGGGGCCATCCCTGAATAATTTGTTCAATCTATCCTTCCTGGAATGGGCTTCATCGTCGCTTATCATCTCGACCTTCTCCCAAAAGGTCATCGGTTTAGGAACAAACACGCCCACCGAAGCCCTGACCTGGAGTCCGCTCTCACTCCGTACACGGCCGCACAACCGGGCGATGTCGTCCATATCAGAAGTGGTCTCCCCGGGGAGTCCCATCATGAAATAAAGCTTTACCTTTCTGATGCCCATATGGGAGGCCATGGAGAGTCGTTCTATAACAAGGTCATCGGAAAAATGCTTGCCGCAGGCTCTTCTCAACCGCTCGTTCCCGGCTTCCGGGGCTACGGTGAGGGTATGCCTTCCGCTTCGGGCCAGGGACTTGATCATGGCTTCGTTGATATTGTCAACCCTGAGGGAAGCGAAGGAAACGGCGGCGCCGAGGGAATCCACGGCGGATAGCAACTCCTCCAAGGCCGGGTAGTCGCCTGTTTCAGGCGCGACTAAACCAACCTGAACCCCCTCAAGGAAATCCACCGAACTGACATCCTCCAGGACCCGCGCAAGGGAGCGGGTCCTGGGCTTTCCGAAGGAAGAGGGGATGGTACAAAAACTGCAATTCCTCCTGCAACCCCTCTGCAATTCGACCAATACAGTCTTCCCGAAGACCGAGGAGGGGGCAACCCAGAGGCTTTTTCCCCTTGCGTCGTCAAGGTTATCGATAATGTTCCTGTGCTTGTGGACCTTCTCGCCCCTGAGGATGATCCGGTCATGCAGAGGAGGTACGTAAATGGATGGATGCTCCGCCAGTGCCCTCCTGAACTTTGACCGGTCCCCGTCGCGTACGTAACGCCTGGCTTCCCTCACCAGGTGATCGACTACCTTTTCCCCGTCGCCTAAAACAACATAATCCGCCACACCTGAAAAAACCAGGGGATTGATGTAACTCAAAGCTCCGCCGACTCCGAAGACGGGCTGGCCCTGGGATTCCCTTTCTTCCGGACAGGGAGATATCCCCCACCCTCGAAAAACCGAAAGAAGGGTCAAGATATCGGGCTCATAGGCGATTGACGCGGAAATAAGAGGAAAGTCGGAGATCGATCTTTCCGCCTCCACCGATAGGCTGGAAAGCCGACCCGAAAAAAAACGTTCGATCCCGACGCCGAGGGTCCGCATCTCCGAGATTATGGTCTGATACCCAAGATTTGCCATCCCCACCTCGTAGCGGGCGGGGTAAAGCATGGCCCACAACGGATGGCCCCCCCGGGGAAGGACGTCAAGTTCTACTTCCTGCTCCCTGAGGTATTTCCAGGTCTCTCTTTGGCTTTTTCCGGAAACACGTTTCAACAGTGCTTGTCCCGATCCGTTGTTTTAAAACTTATGACCGTACTTCCTCCTTCTGATCTCTGGAGGGGTATCGAGGTCTTCCATATTCTCAAGAGGCGGAACCGGGTCTTTGGTGGTTTGCCTGGAGACATCCCCTCGAGCAAGGGCTTCAGTCTCGATAAAGGGACCCCCGCTTTTCCTCGGGATCGACAGCGCCCTCCTTGGCCCCGGGCCCGAGGCAAATCCCGTCGCGATCACGGTGATCTGCACTTTTTCATCCAACTCGGGGTCAAGTACGTGACCCCAGAGGATGGTGGCTTTCGGGTCTGCCGCTTCTGTCACGACCCGGGCCGCCTCCTGGATCTCGTGGATACCCAGATTCGGCCCCCCGGTGACGTTGAAGAGCACCCCCCGGGCTCCTGTAATAGGGCCGTCCATCAGCGGACTATTGATGGCGGCATGCGCCGCCTTGGAAGCCCTGTCGTCCCCCTTGGCCTCACCGATGCCCATAATGGCCGTTCCGGCATCCTTCATGATCGTCCTCACATCTGCAAAATCAACGTTAACAAGGCCCGGCCGGAGGATAAGGTCTGTGACACCTTGGACAGCCTGCCTTAGGACGTCGTCGGCGAGCCTGAAAGCATCCAGGAGGGTCGTTTCTTTCTGGGTGATCTCCAGGAGGCGATCGTTCGGTATTATGATGAGGGCGTCCACGTTGCCACGAAGGTTCTCAATGCCCTCCAGGGCCTGGGTGATCCTTCTTTGCCCCTCGAAAAGGAAAGGTTTGGTCGCCACGGCCACGACAAGGGTCCCGTTTTCCTTAGCGACTTGCGCGATGACCGGCGATGCCCCTGTGCCGGTCCCGCCCCCCATGCCCGCCGTGAGAAAGATCATATCGGCACCTATCAGCACTTCCCTGATCTCATCGATGGATTCTTCGGCGGACCTCATCCCGATCTCTGGGTCCGCGCCCGCGCCGAGGCCTTTGGTCAATTCCCTGCCCAGCACGATCTTGACGTCGGCCTCGGAGAGACTCAAGTGAGCGACATCAGTGTTGGCGGCGATGAACTCCACGCCGGTCACACCGCTCCTGACAATATGGTTGAGGGCGTTACCGCCGCCCCCGCCCACCCCGATAACCTTGATCACTTCGCGTAACTGCGACTGGGAACCTTCGATCTCAAAGAGTTCAGCCATTCGAGTAACCTCCACCATAAACGGATTAGAACAGCTCACTGAAGGCGTTCCTCAAGGCGTCGAAGAACCTGGCCATCGGGCCCTTGCCCTCGTTTTCTTTCTTCACCAATTTCCCTTTCCAGGGGCTCGGAGTCTTGATCATACCCGCCTCTTCCGGGGCCAAGGCTCCGAACACCGGTTCCAGGAGATTGTCAGGGTTGTTGTCCCTTTCAAGTAGGTAATTCACGATCCCCACAGTGGATGAAAATTCACACCCTCTTGCGTGAGGTGGGAGGCTCGTCCCTTTTACGGGTTCTCCGAGCCTGACCGGCGTTTCAAAGCTTTCTGAGGCGAGGTCCATGAACCCTTTTGACCCGGCAACGCCGCCCGAAAAAACGATGGCACTGAGGGTCCCTTCCTGTTCAAACTCTTCTATCTTAGGGACAATGAACCTGAAGAAGATCTCTTCTATCCTCGGCGACACGATCCCGAGAACGTCCTGGACGGTCACAACGAAAGGTTCCCCGCCCATCTCGAATTCAAGTTCATCCCCCAGGTCCTCCGGGCTTTCAAAAAGGGATACCTCACGCTTCAGATATTCGGCCTTTGATGCCGGAATTGTGAGCACTTCAGAAATATCTTGGGTGACCAGGTCTCCACCGCCCGGGAAAACACCCACCCCCCTGACCTGTCCTCCCCTGGCATAGGTCACGGTAGTGGTGCCCGCCCCGATGTCCACGGCCACGGCCCCGTCCTCGAGCTCTTCTACGCTGAGGGAGCCGAAAGCGGAGGCGATCGATTTGTGGATCACCCCCAGCACGTTCAACCCGGCCTTCTCAGCACAACTGATCGATCTCCGCACCTCTTCTTCGGCGAGACCTATGAAAAGGACCTCGGTGGCCAATTCCGATCCCAAGGCCCCTCTTGGGTCTTTCACGGAAGGGCCGGCATCTACAGAATAAGCAAGGGGTATCGCGTGAAGCAGGAGATCCTCGGTGATCTCCCGTGCGCCCTTCATGGCTTCCCTGATGATGTCTTTCATATCCTTGCCCGTGACGGGCCTTTCCGTTATACCCTCTTCACTTAAGGTGCACTTATGTTCCAGGATGAAGGAGGAAACCGACGTAGGCCCGATCGAAAGGAAGGCATCTCTGACGTTGAGGTCGAAGGCCTTTTCAGCCTCATCCACGGCTTTCCTGATGGACTCGACCACAAGATCGGCGTCCCGGATCTCGCCCTTTGAGATCCCCCGCGTTCTAGAGGATCCGACGGCGATAACCTGGGTATCCTGTGAGAGGGGGTCCGTTTCGGCCACGATAAGCGAGATCTTCCTGGTGCCGATATCAAGACCCGACCATATGATGGGCTCTACCTTCCCTCTCCTCATCGGCAAACCTCCAGACCGTAGAGATCAGGATATTACCCTGACCAGTATCTTTCCGGAATAGGTCGTATCTACAAGCAAGTTCTTGTCCTTTAAGCCGGTTTGCGAAAGTATATCATTTACCGCTTCCAGGAGGGGCGGCCAATGGGCGGGGAATTCGTCAAGGAGGATCCTTACGCTTCCCTCGCTGGTCCTTTCGAGTATTTCGACGGTCCTTCTTCCTTCGCTCCTGTTGATGGTAATGGAAGAGACCTTTTTGTAAAAACCAAGGTTATCCAGAGCTTCTTTCCAAGACTCGATCTCATCGCAAGGTATCAGCGAATCCTTAACGGAGTTCTCAATGTCGATACCGGAAGGAACAGGGTCAGGTAGGCCGCGACCCCAAACAAGGACTGCCCCCTCCCTCGCCGACTGCTGGGAAATGATGCTGTTCATGGAGTGGTGGACTGACCACATCCTCCCTTCCCTGGCGAGGAACCACTCTCCCCCGGCCCAGAAAACCATGAACCACGGTTCAAGAGGCTTTGCCTTCACTTTGAAAACGCCGGGACCTGTCCGTGAAATATCTATATCGACCGGTGCCTCGGCCATGATCGATCTTTCAATGGATCCCAGCTTAAGAGAAAAAAAGGGCCAAAAACGATGAGCCTTCGGTTCGACCCTTTTCCAAAGTTGATCGTCCGAAACCAGGGCGAGGGAATCGAAAGAGACCGACCTGAGACGGAAGAACTGGAATCGTTCTTCCGTACAGTATAGCACCCCTGAAAGGAAAACCAGAAACAGGGCAACCCTAATGGCCGACTTCCCCATCAAGAAACTCACCCATAAGGCATAGCTCTAGGTCCAGGAGAATCCCTGTTTTTTCGAAAACCCTATCCCTGCAGATGAAGATCAGCCTTGCTATATCTCTTGAGTTGGCCGAACCATTATTCACAATGAAATTTGCGTGCTGGGCTGATACCTCCGCGGCGCCTACCTTGAGACCCTTACAGCCGGCCTCTTCCAGGATCTTTCCCGCGAAACCCGACTTTGGATTTTTGAAGATGCACCCAGCCGTCCTGACGCCCTTGGGTTGTCCCACTCTCTTGTTAAAAAAATCCCTTGCCCTGAGGGCCACTTCGGCAGTCCCAGCCCTCGCGAGGGAGAGCCTGCAAGCGATGACGGCCTTGTGTTCCGCCAGTAGATCGGAGTAGCGATAGGAAAACTGGATCTCCTTTCTATTTTTCCATCGAGGGGAGCCCTTTCTGTCTATCAACAGCACCGATTCGACTAGGTCTCCGAGAGCTCGCCCTTCAACCCCCGCATTCCCCCGGAGTGATCCTCCTACACTTCCAGGGATACCTGCGACGAATTCCAGCCCCCGCCACCCCCTTTTTATCGAAAGAGCCAGAAGGGCAGCCAGGGGAACTCCCGCTTCAGCTTCGAGCAGGACGGAACCCCCCTTTTCTTCCCAGGAAACGCCGTTAAGCCCACCCGTCTGAATGGTCATGCCCCTAAGTCCTTCATCAGGGATCAAGACATTGCTGCCTCCACCGAGGAACCAGACTGATATTCCCTCCTCATTGCAGAAATCGAGGACCGAGGATACTTCACGGCGAGTTGAAGGCCTGGCCAGGCATTCCGCGGCCCCGCCCACCCCCAAGGTAGTTAGATTTTTCAGAGGGATATCACAGGAACAGAACGGAAGGATGGTACGATTAAGCCTTGACCGCCATCGCATCGATGGTAACGCCTTTCCCCTCAAGGCGTTGCTGGATCTTTTCCCCAACGATGGAAACATCCCCTGCGCCGATAGTAGCGATCACATCGCCCTCATTCACATTAGCTGAGACTTTGGTCAAGACGTCTTCCATATCACTGCAAAAGTCAAAACCCTTATGCCCTTTTTGCTTCAGGATATCTCCGATCAGCGTCGAAGAGACGCCCTCAATAGGCATTTCGTCGGCGGGAAAGACCGGCAGGAGAAAAATCCCGTCGGACATGGAGAGTACCTCCGCGAATTCCCTGTACATAGCAGCCGTTCTCGTGAAGCGATGGGGCTGGAAAACGGTCATGAGTCTTCTTTCGGGAAACATTTTCCTGAGTGTGCCCAAGGTGGCAGCGATCTCCCTGGGGTGATGGCCATAGTCGTCAAAAATATCCACACCGATGGCGGGGACTGATCCCATGTGCTGCAGTCGCCTTTTCGCCCCCTTGAAGGACTTCAGTGCCTGGGAGGCCGCCTCAAGGGGAACTCCGATCGCGTTCACTGCAGCGCAGGCAGCCAGCGAATTAAGGACGTTATGTTCACCGGAGATCCGGAGGGATATTTCGAGGGTCGGTGTGCCGTCCCTGGAAAGGGTGTAGGTAACGCCTCCCCCCCTGTTGTGCCTTACGTCTTGGGCGCCCCAGTCCCACCGGGCGCCCCAGCCGTAGGTCTGGTGCTTCCCGTTGATCCTGTTGTGAAGGAGGGTGGAGAGCCCCCTGTCCTCTCCGCAGACTATGGCCGTACCTTCGTGTTCCCTGTTACCGAGGAACCTTTCGTAGGCTTCGAGCACGGAGTTGAAATTGGGGTAATAATCGACATGGTCCCAGTCTGCATTGGTCACTATGGCCACGTGGGAACGAAAAAGCTCGAAGGACCCATCACTTTCATCAAGTTCGGCGACCATGTGGGCTCCCTGCCCCAGCTTCGCGTTCCCGCCGATGTCGCAGAGCTCCCCGCCTATGGCGACGGTGGGGTCGAGCCCAGCATTCTCGAGGATCAGGCCGATCATTGAGGCTGTGGTGGTTTTACCATGGGTGCCGGCCACGCCGATACCCTTTCTCATATTGAAGAGCCAGCTGAGCACTTCCGCTCTTTTGAATATCCGGATGCCTCTTCTGGCAGCTTCGATTAATTCTTCAGTCTCTTGGGGGATGGCGCTGCTGAAAACGATCGCGTCGGGGTTGAAACGGTCAAGGTGGTTCTTGTCATGGCCCAGTACGAATTCGATGCCGTTGGGGGAGATCTTATTTATGTAATAGGTATGTGATACATCACATCCTGTGATCGTCATTCCCATCTGGCGCAAAAGAAGAGCCAGGCCGCTCATTCCGGCTCCCCCTATGCCCATAAGGTGCACCCTTTCAAGGTTATCGAATCGGGCATCGAAGTCGTTCAATTGCGACCTCTCCCTTCGGCGATTTGTTGTAAAAGTACCCAGATCTTTTCACTGGCTTCACTGGTTTGCATCCCGGGAAACGGAGAGGCTTGACCGAGCCTAGCCTTCTTCAGTTCATAGTCTATCATGAACGAAAGTTTTTCATGAGTATCGCCGCCGTACTCCCAAACAGTTCCAAAACCTTTTTGTGCGAAAACCCTCGCGTTGGATGCTTGGTGGTCATCCGCCGCGGCTCTCCAGGGAATTATGACAGAAGGCAGGCCAAATGCAACCAGTTCCGCCAGTGTGGAAGCTCCAGCCCTTGAAATAACAACATCCGCGATGGAATAAAGAAGGTCTATCTCCCATACCCGTGGCAGGAACAGAAGGTTATCAGCAACCCTGACGGGATCAACGCTAGAACCAACTACAAAGAAATTGTAATCCCGGAAAGGCTCTTCTCCGGACAACTCCCTGAACAACCCGGCCATTGGGTCGCTCCCCATGGAGCCCCCAAGGACAAGGATCCTGGGTCCTGGGGGAAGGTCCAATCCGTAGCCTAGCCGTTCCCAGGCTTCACGGGGGGCCAGGCGTCTCAACCGCCTTACCGGGATGCCGACAGGAAGATAACGACCGGCAGGAAGAGGTTCGCATATCTCCCAACCGGAACAGACGGGAATGCCGATCCTGGCCGCTAAAGAGGTCACCCTGCCCGCCCTGGCATTCTGCTCGTGCAGAAGAAGGGGCAACCCTCGCAATCTCGAGGCCGCCATGGCGGCGACGGAGACATAGCCCCCGAACAAAAGGCAAATATCGGGTGAAAAATCCCTGATGACCTGCAGGACGACCTTCAGTGATCGCGCAAGACCGATGGATCGCGAGATCCTGGTTCCCGGCGGACCCCATAAGGGTGACCCGGCAATGGGAAGGACCACGGGGGCAACACCCGCGGAAGCGTACAGTTCTTCTTCAAGTTCACGGCTTCCGGATAAAAAAAGGGTCTCCGCGGATATTCCTTTTCTTTGAATCCAGTCGCGAAAGGATAGGGCAGGCCAGATATGTCCCCCTGTCCCACCCGCCGCGATAAGGATCTTCATGGGATCCCCTCTTCTCCAGGGTAGGGTTTTTGCCTCATCAGGCGCAACAGCATTCCGATCTTGCACCATCCCAAAACCAGTGAGCTGCCCCCGTAGCTTATGAAGGGAAGGGGCACTCCCGTCAGGGGCATCAATCTAAGGACCCCCGCGGCATTCACGAAAAAGGGAATAAATATCGCCAGGGTGACAGACCAGGTCAGGGTCGCCTCAAACCCATCCCTCGCGGAACGATAGGAGTGATACTGGATCAGCAACAGAATGGCGAAAAGAAGAACTACCGAAAAGGTCCCGACCATTCCTAATTCCTCGCCGATGGCGGCCAGTATGAAATCGGTGTGCGCCGCCGGCAGATACTGGAGTTTTTGCAGTCCGTGTCCTATGCCCACCCCGAACAGGCCCCCGTTGGCGAAGGCGATGAACCCCTGGAGGGTCTGAAACCCGCTCCCGAGGGGGTCGTTCCAGGGATCCAGAAAACTGGTGATCCTTTCGACGCGGTAACGCCCCAAAAGGACCACCGGAAAGAAGATCAGCACAGATGCGATGGTACCGGCGACAAGGGGTATAACCCATCCGAAGACCTGGACGAATACAGCCATGGAAAGGGTGAAAAGGATTATTACCCCCCCAAGATCGGGCTGGAACAGGAAGGGCCAGGCAGAAAGGGCGAAGATCAGCAGGGTCCGGCCCATCGCTCTTCCCCTGGTAAGACCTGGCTCATTCAGTTTCTTCGCCAGGTGGACGGCTGCAGCGAGGAGCATCACTTCTGAAGCCTGAAGGCTCAAAGGGCCTATCCTCACCCATCGGCTGGAACCTCCGCCCGATCGGCCCAATACCGGTAACAGGGTCAAGATCATCAAAAGAACCGCCCCAGCCCATATCACCCCACTCCATCTTCTCCAGAAGGCCACGGGTGGGAGGGTACATGCGATCATTCCCCCAAGGCCGACAAGTAACCACTGCAGTTGTTTCAGACCATAGAAGAACGGTGTCCTTCCCTGGTTGATCGTCAGTTGGGCTGTAACGGAGGATATCATCAGGATCCCGATGCAGGAAAGGACAAGGGGGATAGCCCATGTGGCCTGCAGATTTAAGCCCCCGAGCGAGGCTTCGCCAGCGCCCCGAAGCGAGTCGTCCCTGGGCATCAGGACTGCTCCCGTTTCAGTTCTATTACGCACCTTTGAAAGTCTTCCCCTTTTTCGGCGTAGTTCGCGTACATATCCCAACTGGTGCACGCCGGAGAAAGCAGGACCATACCCCCCGGCGGGGATACTTTGAAAGCTTGCGCCACTGCCTCTTTCATGTTCGCGGCCTCGATGACCTTCGTATAGCCCTTTGACTCCAGGGCCAGCCTGATGCGAGGGGCTTCCTCGCCGAGCAGGATCACTGCCTCCGCCCCCCTCTGAACGGCATTGGCCAGCGATCCGTAATCCTCCCCCTTGCCCCTGCCGCCTAGGATGATGACCTTTCGTCCGTCGAGGGAGGTCAGGGCGGCCACGGTGGCGGCTACATTGGTGCCCTTGGAGTCATCAATGAATGAAACACTGCCCACGATTCCGACAAGTTCACAGCGGTGGGAGGGCACCTTGAAAGTCGCCAAAGAGGCAGGCAGGGCATCCACCTCGCCTCCTTTCAAGAGAAAGGAGGTCGCGGCCATGGCAGCGTTCTCGAGGTTATGCCTGCCGAGGAGGTTTACATCGCTATAGTGGAAAAGAGTCCGCTCGGTGCCGCCGGAGACCAGGGTGGCGTGGTCGCCCTTCATTAACAACTTTGCCCCTTTCACTTCGGCCGTCTCCTTCACCCAGCTCAAGGGATAGAGCTCGGCCGCTGGCAGGGCGTCACGGATCAAGAACGAAAGGTCTCTTTCCTGGCAGATCAGGGTGCCGCCGCTTTTCAGCATCGCGATAATCTTTCCCTTTGCCCTGTAATACTCGCCCAGTGAACCGTGCCAGTCGATGTGGTCCGGTTCCAGGTTGGTGACAATGGCGATATCAAGACGAAGGCCATGGGCCCAAAAGAGCTGGAAGCTGCTGAGTTCGATCACCAGGACTTCATGATCCAGCCCCGCGTGGCTCGCTAGGGGGCTGCCGACGTTCCCGGCGACACCCACCCGGAAACCCGCTTCTTTTAACAAGTGGCCCGTGAGGAGAGTGGTTGTGGTCTTACCGTTGCTTCCCGTCACGCCTATGAGGGACCCCTTAAGATGAGGGGCCAGGAAATCGATCTCTCCGATGACCCTAACACCCTTCTCCTTTGCCCTGGCGACCGGCTCTGAGCCGGGGGACACCCCGGAACTGAGCACCATGGTGTCACCGTCCAGCATCCTGTCGGAATGGCCGTTCTCTTCATAGCCCACGCCGATTCGGCGGAAAAGAACGCGGGTTTCTTCGTCGATGGTCCTGGCTTCAGAGACGAAAACGGTGTGCCCCAGTTCTCTGGCGAAAACCGCAAGGGCCCTGCCGCTAACGCCCGCACCGATCACCGTGATTCTTTCCCTGGTATCCCTAGGGCTCTTCACAAACCTCGAAGGCGCGCCCATGTCAGTATCCTCCTGTCCAAAGAGGGAGGTACTTGTAAAGGATCAAAAGCAGCCCCATACCAACAAGATGGAAAAACCAGAAGCTCAGAACGACCGTCCTTTCGCCCCACCCCTCCATCTCAAAATGATGATGGACGGGGCTCATCGAAAAGACCCTTCTCCCGAATCCCCTGATGGCTATTATTTGAATGATGACGGAAATCACTTCGACCCCCATAATGAATCCCAGGGGAAGAATGAGCAGCAGCATGCCCTTGGCAGCGCATATCGAGACAAGAAGCCCCCCGAGGAAGTGGGAACCACAATCCCCCATGAATACCCTGGCCGGGTGGAAGTTAAAGATCAAAAAACCCGCCGAAAGGCCCAATCCCAGCAACGCAGCGAACCTGCCTGGATCTCCTTCGCCGATGAAGAGAAGAAGTGCCGTAAAGGAGATCACCATGACGCCCGATAGCAGTCCATCAAGCCCGTCGGTGATGTTTGCGGCGTTCAGGGTTCCCACCAGGAAGAACAGGAGGACCAGCGCTCCTGGTATCCCGTCCAGCACTCGGCCCGGGGCCAGGGTCAGCACCCCGCCTGGCATTAAGAAAAAGGACCAGGCGACGGCCGAGATGACCTGCAAAGCAAGTTTTTGGAGGCTTCGTAACCCCTCGCTCGATCCTCTGAAGAACTTGATAAGGTCATCGGCCAACCCGATGGCACCGCCGGTGAGGGGAAAACCCAGGAACAAAAGAGCCTCCTGACAAGACCATCTACCCCAAAAAACAAGGGTCAACCCCGAAAGGAGCGCCATAAAAAGGAAAACCGCGCCTCCCATGGTGGGGATGTTTTTTTTGTCCCTGAGGTGATTCTGGGGACCATAGAGTTTGAGGTTCTGTATAACCTTCCGTTTCTTCAGAAAACCGATCCAGTATCCCTGCAGGGCGGTCCCGATCAGAAAAACCGCGAGAAAGAGCCCGACACTGGACATTATCGAAGGTTCTCCAGTATTTCAATGGCTCTTTCCATTTGGAAGCAACGGGAACCCTTAAAAAGTACAAGGTCGCCCGGGGAAAGCCGGTTTTTGAAAATCTCTTCAAGGTCTTGAAAATCGACAGTTCGGCAATTGACAGGCAGCATATCCTGGAAAACCGACCCCCAAGGTTCACCCACCAGCAGGACGAGGTCCAGCCCCTCAAAGGAGGGGATCAAGGATCTGTGCCATTGCAGGGAATCTTCCCCCAGTTCCCCCATTCCTCCAAGGACGGCGCATTTTTTCATTGGCGAGGGGATCGCCGATAGAGCCCTGAGAACGGCGGTCATCGACGCCGGGTTGGCGTTGTAGGTCTCATCGATTATCAGGTAGCCCTTAGCCGAGGTGTAGAAGTTTCCCCTGCCAGGCAAAGCTTTGAAGGAGGAAAGCCTCTTCACCTGTTCGGTCGATGGCACCTCCAGACGATCACCGAGGACCGAGGCGAAGGCCAGGCCATAAGAGTGATGTTCACCAAAAAGACCCGTCCTGTACTTCCGTTTACCCGTAGGGGTATCGATGTCGACGTCCACGCCTGGACAGCCGTCCCTGGAGACGCTCTTGGCCTCGAGGATGCGGTACATCGGGCTTTTGAAACCTACCGGGAAAAGGCCCAACTCCTCACCCGAGTCTTCGAGGGCACGGGACAACAGCGGGTTATCGAAATTATAAGACAAGTTCTTTATCGAAGGGGCTCCCAGGAGTTCCAACTTGGCCTCGAGGACCCCCTTGATACTTTTCAGACCTTGAAGGTGGCCCGGTCCCACTTCGGTTATGACACCGAACCCCGGGCGGTAAGTTTTCGCCGTTTCGAGGATCTCGCCGGGGCGATTCGTTCCAAGTTCAAGCAGAAGAATCTCTGTCCCGAGAGGAGCCTCGAGTACGGTAACGGCACAGCCTATATCGGTGTTAAAGCTCCTTCTCGGTGTGTGAACCTTCAGAGAGAAGCATAGTACGGCCTTGATCATCTCTCTCGTGGTCGTCTTGCCCACCGTTCCCGTAATGCCTATGATCAGGGCGGGGTTTACACGGTCAAGCCATTTCAGGGATAGGTCACGCAACGCGGCCCTCGTATCTTCGGTCATAATGACAGGAATATCCGTTCCGAGTAGCTTGTTGAGATGGCTACCCGGGACTGGAGTGCGGCAGATCACCCCGGCCGCTCCCCTCATGATCGCGTCTTCGATGAAATCCTGGCCGTCGGCCTTTTCCCCCTTCAAGGCGACGAACAGGCTACCTGGAAGTACATCCCTGCTGTCAACGAAAATATGGGAGGGCATGGGGATATTCTTTCCAACGAACCGGAGGCCGATCGCCTTTGCCGCTTCGTGGAGGGTCCAACCCGTTGAAGGCCTTTCCTCGCCTCTCATTTCGCCCACTTTACCCCCCTTGCTAAGGACCACTCCTCCACCGACTCCGAATCCTGGTGAGGGATGACCCTGTCCGAAAAAATTATGTTCCTCTCAGGCCCTTTCCCGGCGATGAGGATCACGTCGCCTCCACCGGCCCTGTCGAGGACGGAAAAGATCGCCTCGCACCTATCCAGGATGACTTCGGGAGGTACCTTTCTTTCGGCCTCTGTAATGACCCCGCCGAGGATCTCCTTGGCAATTTGGGCAGGGTCCTCACTTCTAGGGTTATCCATCGTAATAACGACCCGGTCCGACAGCGAGGCAGCGACCCTCCCCATCCGTGGGCGGTTATCTTTAAAACGATCACCCCCTGAGCCGAAAATGGTCCAGATCTTTCCTTCGCTGACCTCTCTCAGTGAGGTCAGTACGTTCTGAAGCGCTTCGGGAGTGTGGGCGTAGTCTATCAAGGCCGTCACTCCGTTAGCGAGAGAGTAACGCTGCAGGCGCCCGGGCACTTGGGGCATGGACTCGAGCCCCTTTTTTACAGTTTGGGGATCGAGACCCATGGAAAGAGAGAGGGTTGCCGCCCCTAGGGCGTTCAAGGCATTGAAACGCCCCGTCAACGGGAGGCTGACCTGAAAAATTGATTCTTTCCCTCCGTAAAATATCTCCATTTCCAGACCCGCAAGGCTTTGGCTTTTAACAACGCCGAAAAAATCGGCGTGATCTTCCTTGTCCAGGGAGAATGATACTATCCTGCCGGGGAAGAGTTCCTTGACTCTTTTACCGTAGGGGTCAGAAATATTCGAAGCACCTATCCAGTTCGGGGTTTTCATGTGATCTCTGAAAAGGATCATTTTTGACCTGAAGTACTCCCCCATAGTCCCATGGAAGTCCAGGTGCTCCGGTGAAAGGTTTGTAAAAATGGCCCCATCGTAACTGCAGCCGGTCAGCCTCCCCTGATAAAGGCCGTGGGAAGAGGCCTCCATTACGCAGTAATTACAGCCGTTCAGCAACATTTCACGAAGCATGGATTGTATTTCAGGCGATTCGGGTGTCGTCCTCCGGGCTTCATGATAGGCGACACTTCCCGTGTCGTAGATCACGGTGCCCAGCATCCCCGATCGGCCGCCGGTAGAATTAAAAATGGACCTCAACATGTAGGCTGTGGTCGTCTTGCCATTGGTTCCGGTTACAGCGATCATCTTCAGCGAATCCGCAGGGTGGTCAAAAAAGGCCATCGCAGCGAATCCCATCGCGACCCTGGGATCTCGAACCAGGAGATGAGTGACAGGGGCTGGCGTGACTTTCTCCGAGACAACGCACACCGCTCCATTGGTCCAGGCCTCGAGGGCATGGTCATGGCCGTCATAAGTAGTCCCCTTGAGGCAAAAGAAAATGCCGCCGGGCAGCACTTTCCGAGAGTCCATGAAGACACCGGTTATCCTGGGGTCCTCTTCAGTGTCGACTCCCGTTGGTTCCTCCCTGATGTTCCTGACCCCGTGCCCGAGAAGTATTCCGCGCTCCTTCAGTAGCCTCTTGATATCGGAGACCCTCATCACTGGATAAAAACCCCCTGTTCAGGAGATCAATTCCATGTCCTGTACGATGCTCCTGAAGACAGGAGCAGCCACTTTGCCGCCGAGGAAGTCTCCCTCCCTCGGGTTGCCGATCACGACCAAGAGCAGGTATTTTGGGTCATCGCAGGGCCAGAAGCCCACAAAGGAAGGGGTGTAATCGCCCTTGAGATACCCTCCCGCTCCTGGAACCTGGGCCGTACCTGTTTTGCCTGCCACTTTGACCCCAGGAACAGCAGCGGTCCTTCCCGTCCCCTTTTCCACGGCCTGCCTCATGGCTTCCCGCATCAGTTGCGAGGTCCGAGCCGACATAACCTCGCCAACGGCGAAAGGCTTGCCTTGGTATTCTAATTTGCCGCCTTTGCGCCTGATCTCGGAAACGATAAAGGGCTTCATCAGTGTTCCACCGTTCGCGATGGAAGCCGTGGCCATGGCCAATTGGAGGGGTGTGACGCCGATACCCTGACCGATCGCTATTGTGGCTGGCACTGAACCCCGCCACTGGGACGGGGGCATGATCAAACCCGATTCTTCCCCGGGGAGTTCGATCCCGGAGGGGTCCCCGAACCCACACCTTTTTAAAAAAGAGTAGGTCCTGAAGGGTTCAGAGTGTTTCACGCCGGTGACCATCCCCACGTTGCAGGAATCGGCGATTATGCTGATCGGGTTCACCTTGCCGTGGGCCTTTATGTCATGGATTGTAACATCTGCCACCCTGATCTTCCCTTGGCAGTTTATGGTGCTATCCAGAGAGACCTCACCGTTATCAAGGAGGTTTGACATAATAATGGGTTTGAATGTTGAGCCAGGCTCGAAAACCCTTGAGAGAGCGTTATTCCTAAGGGATTCTTTATCGGCAAAGGTGGTCCTGACATTTGGGTTGAAATCGGGCAGGCTGGCCATTCCCAGGATCATTCCCGTCGAAGGTTCGACCAGAATCGCCGCCGCCCATTCAGCCCTGTGACTGTCCATCCCCTCCTTGAGCCTCTGTTCGAGGATGTGCTGAAGTCTGGAGTCGATGGTAAGTTGGACTAGTGAGTCATTATCCGCGGTGAGGGTATGGCCTGGCAGGGCTACGTCTACGAAATGGCCCTTCGCGTCCTTGGCTATGATCCTTCCTTCAGGCGGCGCGAAAAGAACACGGTCCCAGAATAATTCCGTCCCGGCCAGTCCCGTGTCATCGATAGAGCAAAAACCCAGGACGTGGCACAGTGTGTTCCCCTGGGGATAGATCCTTTTCGTCTCCTTTACCCAGAAAAGCCCTGGAAGTTTCAGGTTAATTATCCGTTCGGAAATGGGTGGGTCAACCTTCCGAGCGATCGGGAAGTACCGCCCCTCCATCTTTGTGGAGATCCTTTCAAGCCTTTCACGGGGGATCAAATCCTGCAAAAGGGGGGCGTTGCCCGGGTCCCACAAGGTGGGATCAATGAAAAAACTCAGGGCCGGGGTGGAGATCGCCAAAGCTATACCGTTCCTGTCCCTGATGAAGCCTCTGGGGGCCGCTACCTTCAACCTGGCCCAGTATTGGCTTCCTGCCTGTGATCTTATCCTGGGGTCCGGGTCAAGGTGACGTGTATAAAGTCGGAAGAGGAGCACCAAAATGAAAACGGCAAGCAGCAGCCAAGGGCTCTTCCTCAGACCTTTCATCCAATACTGACCGTCCTTCGTTGATCAATTTACGGTCACTGTCGGGCGGAAGCCTTCCTCGACACGGAATCCACCAGCCACACGAGGGCCTTCCTGATGACGCCCGCTTCGACCCTATCGTACGCCTGGCTCGCCGGAGGAACCGTCCGGACCGCCGCGACCCTCACCACGCCTATGCCGGCGGAAGCCTTCATACCCAATTCCGACCTCGCATAACTATACACTCTCGTTGGATTCAGTAAACCCGCCAAGTCCTTCTCTAACCTCGACTGCTCCTCTTCCATGAGGACGATCTGCCTTTGGATATCAGCCAGCTGGTACTCCAAGTTAAGGGAATAAAGCCTCAAACCGACCAGACCCATGAGGAGCGACACTACTCCGCCGCAAACAAGGATCCATAAGGGTCCGCGCGCCTTGACTCTTTGACTGCAGCAGCGGGGCAATTCCAGAGCGCAAGAGTTCATCGGTCAGTCACCTCCGGCACCTTCTCCAGGAATGAGAAAGCCCGTAGTTTGGCGCTTCTAGATCTCCAGTTTTCTTTCAATTCTTCCGCTCCCGGCACAAGAGGCTTTCTGTAAAGGTCATTTCCTCTTCCCAGGGCATCCCATTCCCGAAATTTTCTCTTGACGATCCTGTCCTCAAGGGAGTGATAACTCACGACGATCACCATCATCGCCCCCGAGGACAGGCTCTCGCACTGGTTCAGGGCGTCGGCCAGCGCTTCCAGTTCGTCGTTGACAGCTATCCTGAGCGCCTGGAAAACCTTCCTGGCCGGATTCCTCCCCATCTTCCTCTGGACCGGAGCCGGAAGGGTGTCTCTGATGACCTGGACCAGCTCCGACGTGCTCTTGATAGGGCCGGAGGACTCCCTGTACCTGACAATCCCCCGGGCTATCTGCGCGGCGTAGGGATCTTCGCCGTACTTGCGGAACAGGGTGATCAATTCCCTCATGCCGGCGGTATTGATGATGTCACCGGCCCTCTCCTGGCGCTCACTCTGGCTATCCATTCGCATATCCAGCGGGCCGTCCTCCTGAAAGGAAAAACCCCGCTCGGGGGTTTCAATCTGAATGCTCGATACCCCCAGGTCGAAGAGGACGGCATCAGGTTTCCCCATTCCGGTTTTTTCCAGGATCGGGGAAAGGTCGCGGAAGTTGCCGTGTACGGCCCGAAAACGGTCGCCAAAATCCATGAGCTTTCTCTTCGCCGCCTCAATAGCCTGGGGATCCTGGTCAATGCCGAGGACGACGGCCTTTCTCCATTTCAACAGGACCCCTTCCGAATACCCCCCGAGCCCGAGAGTAGCGTCCACGACGAACCTCAGGTTTTGAGCCTTCCCTAATATTCCGCAGATTTCGGGAAGCATCACCGGGATATGGGTGTTCATAATCCCTCCACCTCTTCGGCAATGTCAGGCAGGACGCTACGGATCTCCTCGAGATAGGTGTTCCAGGAGGTCGTATCCCATAGTTCCACATGGTCGCCGACGCCGATGACGCTGACTTCCAGTTCCAGTTTGGCGTGCTGTCGCAAGTTTGAGGGGATCAGGGCACGGCCTGAAGCGTCGAACTGGATCTCGTTAGCCGTCGCGAGGAGTACCCTCAGAAAATCCCTCGTCTTTCCCTTGGAAAAGGACATCTGGTGAAACCTGTTCAGTAGCTCCTGCCATCTTTCCGCGGAGTATATCGATACACACCGGTCGATACCCACCGTGGCGACAGCGCTCTCTCCCAACTCATCCCTGAATTTTGACGGGAGCACTATCCTTCCCTTATTATCAAATTTATGTTCGAAGGTTCCCACCAGCATGGGATTTACCTCCCATTTTTTGCCACTTCGTTCCACTTTGCACCACTCTATCATCTTTTCTGGTTTCTTTATGGTTCTTTTGACCCCATTGAAGTCATTTTAATAATTCTCAAGTATCATCTTTCTCAAAATACAATAAAAAAGGAGCGCTTCGTGAATGAAGCGCTCCTTTAGGCTACCTACAGCGGGAAGCAGTCCTTAAGCCGGGTTCTGTGCGTGGCGGTCATTTATCTGGGGTCCGGCTTGCGCCGGGCCTCAAGCGACCGTACCCGAGGGTCAGCGGGCAGCCTCATCCCCTCCTATTCGGTCTTGCTCCGGGCGGGGTTTGCCTAGCCTACCGGTCGCCCGGCAGCTGGTGGGCCCTTACCCCACCTTTTCACCCTTACCCGGCACTCATTCGATACTTTGGAGCAAAACTGGCGTCGATCCCTCCAACGCAAGCTGGAATTATCAATGGGGCACCAAAGTGTTGAATGAGTGCCGGGCGGTATGTTTCTGTGGCACTTTCCTTGGGCTCACGCCCACTGGAGTTTCTCCAGCGCCCTGCCCTGTGGAGCCCGGACTTTCCTCCGCCCCCTGAGGGGGCAGCGACCGCTTGGACTCCTTCCCGCAGTTTATTAGTTTATCATCCTTTCGATAAAAATGGGAAAAACAGCTCCCTTCTCCTCAACGCCTGGCCTTTCGGGTTGACGGGCCTGTAAAAGTTTAAGGGGAGCCCCATGGGGCTCCCCTTAAAAATGATCAATATTGGGAAAGTATTTCCTAGTGAGAGCGGACTATCTCCTTAATCCTCATGAGCCTGCTGAGGTTTGCCCGTTCTTGGTCATCGAGCTTCATGGTGATGTACCGTATGGTCTCCTGGAAGGAAGGGATGAGGACGTGCTCGAGGGCGTTAACCCTTCTTCGGGTCCTTTCGATCTCGACGGCCATAAGCCTCAACGCTTTCTCTTCCGCCGCCAGGCTCACCAGTCTAGGAAGGAGCCCAGAGAACTTTTCCAGGGCCACATCGAGGTTCCCCGTGGTCGTCCCCAGGCCGTAACTCAGGGATGTTTCACCCTGCTCCACTTCGAAGATAGGGACGATGACGCTCATGATGTTCTTTTTTGATATCTTCAGGGAAAGACCCGTACCGGTGATCATCAAGGCCTGCTCAAGCATGGCGGGGAAGGTCTGGGCCCTGGCAAGTAGAAAGCTGCGGTAACAATCTTCCAGCTCCTTCTCCACCGATTCCCTCAGATCCTTAAGGCTCCTGGCTTTTTCAAGGAAGGCCTTGATCAGGGCGTCCTGCTTATCCTTTAGGAGTTTGTGCCCCCTTTTGGCTACCTTAAGTCTTGCCTTCAGACGGGACAGCTCCATGCGGTTAGGGTTGACATTGATTTTTTTCGCCATATCAGGCTCCCCTTACCATTTTATGTCTTACCTCACGCGCCCTTGGCCTGTTTTTCTTTTTCCGCTCCAGATCTCGGCAGGAGATATTTCTCGATGTAGGCGTCCCTGACTCGCTTCAGTTCCCTGACCGGGATGATGGTAAGCAGGTCCCACCCGAGTTCGAGGGTTTCCTCAATGGGCCTGTTCTCATATTCACCCTGCCTGACATAAAGGTCCTCGAAACGATCGGAAAATAGGGCGAAGGCCTTGTCTTCCTCGGAAAGTGCCCCTTCCCCGAGGATGGTGGCCAGCTCCTTGGCCTCTTTTCCCCTGGCATAGGCGGCGAAAAGCTGGTTCATCAGGTCGGCGTGATCCTCCCTGGTCTTTCCCGCCCCGATACCCTTGTCCTTGAGCCTGGAAAGGGAGGGCATGACGTCGACGGGGGGAAAGATGCCCTTCCTGTGCAGCGTCCGACTGAGGATGATCTGTCCCTCGGTAATATAACCCGTAAGGTCGGGTATGGGATGGGTCTTATCATCCTCGGGCATCGTCAATATAGGGAATTGTGTGATGGAACCTTTCTTTCCTTTCAGCCTTCCCGCCCTTTCATACATCGTCGCCAGGTCCGTATATAGGTAGCCGGGATAACCTCTCCGGCCAGGGACCTCCTTTCGGGCCGAGGAGATCTCCCTCAGGGCCTCGCAGTAGTTTGTGAGGTCCGTCAGGATGACCAGGACCTGGTAATCTCTTTCAAAGGCCAGGTATTCAGCGCAGGTGAGGGCAAGGCGGGGGGTCGTTATCCGTTCAATAGCGGGGTCGTCCGCCAGGTTGACGAACATTACCGTTCTTTCAATCGCACCGGTCTTCCGGAAGTCTTCCATGAAGAAGTAGGCTTCCTCGAAGGTGATACCCATGGCCGCGAACACAACGGCGAAATCCTCGTGACCGCCGAGTACGGTCGATTGCCTCGCCACCTGGGCAGCGATCCTGTTATGGGGCAATCCGCTCCCAGAAAAGATCGGGAGTTTCTGACCTCTCACCATGGGGTTCATGCCGTCGATCGTGGAGATGCCGGTCTGGATGAACTCCGAGGGATAGTCCCTTGAATAGGGGTTCATGGGGTAGCCGTTGACGTCCAGGGTCTTGTCGGGGATGATAGGAGCCCCCCCATCGATAGGTTCTCCACGCCCGTTGAAGATGCGTCCCAGGATGTCCTTGCTGACGGGAAGCATCAAGACCTTCCCCATAAAGACGACCTTCGTGGTATCCAGGTCGATACCGGACGTACCTTCGAAGACCTGTACCAGGGCGTTCTCCCTCGTTATCTCCAGCACCCTGCCCCTTCTCCGTTCCCCGTTGGCCAACTCGATCTCGACCAGCTCGTCGTAACGGACATTCTCGGTATTCTCGACGACCAGAAGAGGACCGGAAAGGTCGGATATGGTCCTGTATTCTTTAGGCAACATCACCCATGCCCCCCTCAGAAAGGAGTCGGTCGACTTCCTCTTTCATAACCGGCAGCAATTCATCGATCCGTTTCAGTTCCTTTTCATCCTCGTATCTCATCCTGGCTATCAGGTCCCTGACAGGAAGGGCGTTGATCTCCTGGATCGTGGCCCCCCTCTCAAGGGCGTTCTGGCAAAGGTGGTGGAAGTGAATGATATTCCTCAGCATCTTGAACTGCTTGTCCATCGAGGCGTAAGTATCGACCTCGTGGTAGGCATTCTGGTGCAGGAAGTCCTCCCTGAGTGACTTGGCGGTCTCCAGCACCATCCTCTCCTGCCTGGACAGGGCATCGATGCCCACGAGCCTGACTATCTCCCGGAGCCTGTCCTCTTCTTCAAGGATCGACATGGCTTCGGTCCTCAGGACGCTCCATTCACCGTCATAGATGTTATCCCAGTATTCCCCGAGCTTCTCGGCGTAGAGGGAATAACTGAGAAGCCAGTTAATAGCAGGGAAATGCCTCTGGTAGGCCAGGTTGGCATCGAGACCCCAGAATACCTTGGTCACCCTGAGGGAGTTCTGGCTTACCGGTTCGGACAGGTCACCCCCTGGAGGGGAAACAGCCCCGATGGACGTGATGGAGCCTTCCCTTCCTTCGGACCCGAGGCAGATGGCCCTTCCGGCTCTTTCGTAAAAACTGGCCAGCCTTGTCCCTAGGTAAGCGGGGTACCCTTCCTCGCCCGGCATCTCCTCGAGCCTTCCGGAGATCTCACGAAGGGCTTCGGCCCATCGGCTCGTCGAATCGGCCATGAGGGCCACCGAGTAACCCATGTCGCGGTAGTATTCCGCGATAGTGACCGCCGTGTATATGCTGGCCTCTCTCGCTGCGACGGGCATGTTGGAGGTGTTGGCGATCAGGACCGTCCTTTTCATCAACGGCTCCCCTGACCTGGGGTCGACCAGTTCGGGGAATTCAAGGAGCACGTCGGTCATTTCATTCCCCCGCTCACCGCATCCGACGTACACCACGATCTCGGCGTCTGCCCATTTGGCCAGCTGGTGCTGGATGACGGTCTTGCCCGAACCAAAGGGTCCGGGTACACAGGCCGCTCCACCCCTGGAAAGGGGGAAGAAAGTGTCCACCACACGCTGCCCCGTCGGAAGTGGGACATTGGGGGCAAGTCTTTGACGGACCGGTCTAGGCGACCGGACAGGCCATCTTTGCATCATGGCCACGAAGACCTCTTTTTCTCCGTCCTGTATCACCGCGACCGTCTCTTCGACGTTGAAGGATCCTTTGCTTATGCTTTTGACGCTACCCTTGACGCCATGGGGGACCAGGATCAGGTGCCTGACCAATACTGTCTCCTGAACCTCACCGAGGAGGTCCCCTTCAGACACCTGGGCTCCTTCCTCTACAAGAGGCACGAAATCCCACTTTTTCGACCTGTCGAGGGCCGGGACGTTGATGCCCCTGGATATATAAGGGCTGTTGGCCGCCTGTTCGATAAGGTTCAGGGGCCTCTGGACACCATCATAGAATTGTTCGATGAGGCCGGGGCCCAGCTCCACGCTCAGGGGAGCACCGGAGCTCTCGACGGGTTCACCCGGTTTCAACCCTGAAGTTTCCTCGTAGACCTGTATGGAGGCCATCGATCCCTTCAGCTCGATGATCTCGCCGACAAGTCCGAGGTTCCCAACCCTAACAACTTCGTACATTCCGGCCCCACTCATTCCATCGGCAATTACCAGCGGGCCGGAGATCTTGGCGATGGAACCTACTATCTTCCCTGTTTTGGCCAATAATATCCCCTCCGAGTACACTCGTGTCTTCCGTTACGGCTACTTCACGGAAAAAATATCCATCCCGACCGCTCTTTCAACACTTTCACGGATCGTGTTTATCCCTATCCCTGTAGAACCCCTGATGCCCGGGACGGGAATGATACTCATGGCATAGTTCTCGTTCAATTCCTCCACCATCTCCTGGTTGTCCCTGTAAAGGGAGTCAACGAGGAATACCACGGCGTAATGTTCCTTGGCCAGCCCCAGGAGAAGTTCCCTTAGCCCGTTCTCCGGGGTAAAGGGACTCACGCCGACAGCCTGGAAAGGGAGAACGCTTTCAAAATCACCCACAGCGGCCATTAAAAGGTTCTTTCCGTCAGACATTTCTTAAAAGCCTCCTGAGGACCGTGCGTTCCGCCCCGTTCCCTATGCCGATGAGAAGGACCCTGACGTTCTTGGCTTCCGTTTCCTTCATCCAGAGGTAGTGAAGGACATTCTCAGGCGCGAAGGGGCTGTATTTGTACTTCGCCAGGACCCAGGACAGGAAGTCATCTATGGATTTTTCGAGGTCCACGATGAGGGAATCCAGGTCCGCGTGGTCCTGTGCCCCGGAAAGTGTCCTGGAGACATCGGCGAAGGAGAGTATTCTTTCCCATCCCTCATAGGGTTCATTGATAAGGGACTGGATCTTTTCCACCGGTACGGATCCGCCGTTATGAAGGAACGGAGCGGCCTGTGACGAGTCGAAACCCATTCTTTTGAGCCTGGCAACGTTCCTGATATTCTCTGTATCGACCCTGGATCGTGCGAACAGTTTCACTCCTTCGAAAGCCACTTCGTCTGCCATCTTTATCTGGAGTGAGAAGAGCGCCTGGTCGAGAATGCGCTCTACCTGGAGGATGTCGTGAGTCTGTTCCCAGATAGAAACGGATTCCGGCACGGTCCTGTGAAATCCGAAGGGCATTAGGCGGTAGTCTTCGCTCTCGATGGCCATCACCAGGTCATCTACGGGGATGTTCCCAAGGCTGGTCAGAAGGTCCAAGCGCCTCTGCCCCCCCTGTTTCTGTTTGAAAATACCTTTCAGGAGGACCTTGATATTATGGATGTCATAGGGAAGTCTGAAGATCCTGTACAGGCAAGGGTCGGGAACAAATTGTTCCGTTTCGGTATAGACGTGCTTGAGTTCCGATTCTATGGCGGGCTCAAAGGTATTTTCGTTCTGCTGCTCAAGGAACCATTTCCCGTAGGCCGTTTCGGACATCACCTTTAGGGCCGAAGGTAGGTCTTCGCTGTCAAGGAGCCGTTGATATACTCCCTGGTCAAGAAGCCTGTTTTCCATCGCCCTGAGTCTTGAAACGGCATAACCGTAGTCGGCAGGGTCGGCCATAGTAGGAACCTCCCTAACGGCTGGGAAAGAGGCGATCGACAACCTCTGCCTCCAAGTCTTCCTTAACCCGACCGAGGAGGACATCCCAAGTGCAGTTGATATCTATCCTGCCCTTCCTGAGGACGAACCCCCCGGACCCTTGGATCCTGTCCCGGGAAAGGGTCAGGTTGTACTTCCTTTGGGCGTTCACCTCATCCAGCCACTTTTGATCCAAAACCTTTTCTCCCTTGCACAGAAAAACCTCTTCATCCCCGGAAACCTCCGAAGACCCGAGCAGCGCTGTCATGAAACCTGCATACCTGTCCCTGGGAAGGCTGGATAGGATCGCCATGGCCTTCTCATAGACAAGGTCTACCAGTTCTCTTTTCGCTCCCAGCATGAGCTTTCTGACTTCGAGATCGGCCACGATCGTTTTTCTTTTCCGCACTTCGCCCTCTTCATGGCTGATCCTCTCCTGGAGCTTTTTGTCAAGCATTTCACTTTCACGCCTGGCCGTGACAAGGATCTCGTCAGCCTGGGCACGGAACTGTCCAAGAATCCCCTCCGCCTCGTTCCTAGCATCGGCTTCGATCTTTGTTTTAATGTCTGCTAAGGACATCTATCTCACCCCGTTGTCATAAAACCGGTCAGATCTGGATGCTGTTCAGGAGTATTATGCTCATCAACAAGGCGAGAACGGCGTAAGTTTCGACCATGGCAGGAAGGATGACCGCCTTTCCTGTCTCCTCAGGTCTCTTGGCTATCATCTGGATACTCGCTGCGGAAGTCTTGCCCTGGGCAATGGCCGAATAGTACCCGGCGATGGCAATGGGAAGGCAGGCGAAGAGGACTCCCAATCCCTGCCAAACATTGACGGAAACGACGGCCCCACCTAGAAGCCCAACCTTGAGGATCGCGAAAAAGGCAGTGAGGAGCCCGTAGATGCCCTGAGTCCCGGGGAGAGCCTGGAGCAAAAGGACGAGACCGAACTTGCCGGGGTCTTCTGTCATGATGCCAGCACCGGATTCCCCAGCGATGCCGACCCCTATCGCCGAACCTGAACCTGAAAACCCGGCGGCAAGTGCCGCGCCAAGTACCGCAAGCATGATCCCAAGTTGATCCATTATTGAAGCACACTCCTCTCAAAGAATGCTAAAAATTTAATAGAACAGTATCTTTTCTATAAACCCGGACCTTCGACTCCCTGCCCGGTTATTCTCGTGAATTTCGTAGCCACCCTCAGCGGGTTGAAAGCCCTCCCCCCGGCTGAATAGAACTTGCTGAAGAATTCAACGTACTGGAGGCGCAAGGAATGGATAAAAGAACCGAGTACGTTCACAACGACACTGAAAAGGTGGCCGCCGAAGAATATCAGGAAGGCCAGGACCCACCCAACGTAAGGTATCCCGGAAACGAGGATCGTAAGAGTGTTGCCGATCATGGCTATGGCCGAGGTGGCCAGTCCCAGCGCGAGAAGGCGGCTGTAACTAAGGACATCCCCCAGGTAGGAAGTTACATTGTAGAGGCTCAGTACCCCGGATACTACCTTTCTGATCACTCCAGGCTTGTCCCTGCCCTGGGTTGCCACGAGGGTCAGGGCTCCGACGGCGGCAAGCGCCTTGCCCGAGAAAAGCGTTGCGCCACCCCCTACTCCCAAAGAAGAAGCCCCCCAAAGGAGAAACCCTACCAGAAGAGCCAGCCACCCACCCTGGTCGGCGAAAGCACCCATCATGTCTCCCTTCCGGAAAGCATCCCAAAAGGCGATCAATATGCCGAAGAGGATCTGGACCACTCCCAGGCCGAGCGCAATAGCCAGAAAGGTAATGGGGTCATCCATGGGCTTGATGAGGACAAGGCTGTCCTTTAAGGACTTAATAGGGGCGAAAATACCGAACACGTCGATCATGTCACCGAGCCAACTACCCGTCAGGGCACCCACAAGAACGGTGGAGATACTGCCCAAAAGGAGGAGGACAAAGAAATTTTTTGTGTCCCCCGAAAGCCTGTACCGCAAGAGGGCGTAAAGCAGGAAAGCACCCAGGACAAGACCGTAACCTCCATCCCCCAGGCACATGCCGAAGAAGAGGAAGAAGAAGGGTGCCATCAGCACCGTTGGGTCTATGCCCGAGTAGGACGGCATCCCGTAAAGCTTTGTGAGCGGAGAGAAAGGGATGGCCCATCGGGGGTTTTCAAGTAATATCGGCGGGTTGTCCTCCGGGGATGGATCCTCGGAATAAATATCCACCAGGCCTTTGCAAGGCTCCAGGGCCTTTTCGACATCCTTTATCTTGCCCGCGGGGATCCAAAACCACAAGACGGATACTTTCTCCGAGGAGACCCCGGAATCGCCCGCCTCGTTTCTTGCTGCCAATACCGCCAGGTAGTCACTCAGATTCCTTACCACCGGCACCACTTCTGTTGCCATTCGTGAAGCCTCATCTTCGGCGGAGGCAATCTCCTCAGCGAGTTCTCCCCGCCGCTTCGCCAACCTTTCTATCTCTTTGGCGGGCTTCTCTTCGAGCACCGGTGGACAGTCTATCCTGGAGAAACCAGCCTTGGCGGCGGATTCCATCACTTCCTGTTCAAAAACCCGGGGGAATATCAGGACTGCCATGGCCTCGGTTTCCTTCGCCGTCGAGGAGGAGAGGAATAACTCGCCCTCACCATTCACAACGCTGGAAAAGTGTTCTGCGAGGCTAGCCTTTCGTCCCGTGGGTATAGAACCCATCACGCCCATCACTTTCTCGGTCCCCCTGGTGATGACCCAAAGAGGCAGTCCCAACTCCTTGATGGGTTCCAGGAGATGGAGTTGATTGGCTATCTGTCCGGTCTCCGATCGCATCTCCGATATGCTTCGTTCAAGATTTCGTGCTTTTGAAGATAGGGCGGGGAGATCTGTCCGGGCTCTCAGTGAGGCCAGTTCTGTCAATGTAACGGGGGGTTTGGGGCCGAGAAGTCTTTCCAGTGTCCCGCCTTTTTCGGCGTAAAGGGGTTCGAGGAACCTTAGGAGGAATCGGCAGTCACTAATGCAGGTTTCCAGTTCCGAGGACCTGCCTGGCTTGATCCTTTCGGGAGTCGTCGAGCCGAGACCTCCCTCGGGTCGACTCTCCCCATCGGGAGGAATGATCTCACAACATCCGAGGCCCTGAAGTGCGGCGATGGTTGTATCCAAGCTATCGTGATGAGAGACGATGCGGACTTTTTTAACCTTCGTTACTGCCATATCGTGACATCACCTCTTCTGCAACCCAATCAGCCACAGCGTCCACCTTGCCTTTATTGCTCTGGACCAGTCCTTCAGCTTCTTTTCTGCCTTTTTCAATAGTTTTTTCCGATTCCCTGTCGGCCTCTTCTTCAAGTTTGAGGGTCGCATCCCTTAGGCTTCGGTGATACCTTTGTCTTGATCCCTTGGCCAGGTTTTCTGCTTCGGCCCTGGCCTGGGCCAAAACCCGCGCCCCTTCAGCACGGGCGTCTTGGATGATCTGCCTGGCTTTGACCTCCGCTTCGGTTATTTCTTCCGCGATGTTTTTCGGCACACCTATTACCTCCCAGCATGCATTATACTGTATAAGGAAATTTTTTAACAAACCTACAAGATTTTAATAGCCTCCCCCATATCATGTCAACTCGACAAGGCCGAGTTCATTTTTCTGACGGCCGGGATCCAGCGGGATGAACCTTCCCGGAGTCTTCGTTTTGGAGGGTTCAAAAACATTACCTACGGGGACACGATAAAGAATAACATAAAAAAATTGGAGCGGACAACGGGATTCGAACCCGCGACCCTCGGCTTGGGAAGCCGATGCTCTACCAGCTGAGCTATGTCCGCCCTCGATGGCCCATTATAATTTGGCATCGCTGGTTTGGCAACAAGCCGCGTATCCGCTGTGGCCGGACGGCGACGAAGCCCCATTCTTGAAGAAATGGGGCAGGGTCCCCTTCCGAAAGGAAGGGGGTAATGTCACCCCTTAAGGGGACAGGCACGAGGTCCCCTTCTCCTGAGAAGGTGGAAATGTCATCCCCTTGGGTTATGTTAGAGGATAACTCTCAAGAAGAACAGCGGGAGATCACAGAACTTAAGGTCAGGTCTCCTATTATTTTTAAGGAGGCATACCAAAAAGCGAGGCGTGAGTGCTACCTCGCGCCTCGCTCCTTACCGCCGGAAACGGGTAATACCGACTCTTCCAGGTCTATTCCATCAGTTTGTAACCCTCTATAAAGGCTTTTTCGTTGATCTCTTCAGTCCCTTTTGGAACTCTTGCCAATACAGCTTGCTTTAAGGATTCGGCTTTCATGAGCCCCTTCTTCTCCAGGATTTTGGCCGTAACGCCGAGGGCCACCATGTTCGTGACCAGTTCCCTCCCGACCTTTTCTCTTGCAGTTTTGACGATGGGTAAACTGAAGACCTGGGCTTCCGTCTCCGGGACGGATGACACATAGGTATCATCGACGACCACTATCCCACCCTTACCTGTCTGGGCGATGAATTCGTCGCAGGAAGCCTGGTTGAGTATGATCTGTAGGTCAGGGGTGGTAGCCTTCGGGTAATCGATACTGCCTCTTGAAATGACGACCTCCGATTTGGATTTGCCTCCCCTTGCTTCCGGGCCGTAGGACTGAGTCTGGACCGAGTTCAGACCTTCGAAGATAGCCGCGGCTTCTCCCACCACCACGGCAGCCAGTATGACCCCCTGGCCGCCGGAACCTGCGAACCTTATCTCGTAACGGTCCCTCATCGTTCGTCGCCCCCAATCCTCTCGACCAGGCTACGGTAGAGATCGGTATATTCCGGTGCTTCTCTCTTCACGAATTCGCCAGTGACAATCTTGCCTTCAAGGTCGGCGGGGGTCATGCCTTGAGCTTTAGCCAAAGGGACGGAATTTTTCTTGAAGAAGTTCAGGTTGTCCACAGGAGTCCTTAGGTTGTTTCTCCTGCCAAACTGGGTGTGGCAGTTGGTTAGGATCTCAATAACGGAAAAACCCCTGTTGGCTATCCCGTTCTTAATATACTGTTCGCAAAGGACGGGCTGCGCCACAGTGGTCCGGGCCACATAGGTAGCTCCGGCGCCCTGGGCTAGTTTGCATACGTCAAAAGGTGGGTCGATGGCTCCATAAGGAGCTGTAGTCGCCTTGGCCCCAAGGGGCGTAGTAGGCGAAGCCTGTCCTCCGGTCATGCCGTATATATTGTTGTTCATCACCACAGCGGTGATGCCGATGTTCCTTCGGCAGGCATGGATGAAATGATTGCCGCCGATAGCCGTACAATCGCCGTCCCCCATAACATCGACTATCGTGAGTTCAGGGTTCGCCAACTTGATGCCGGTGGCAAAAGCCAGGGACCTGCCGTGAGTGGTATGGATAGTGCAAGCATCTATATAACCAGGCATCCTGCTGGAACAACCTATCCCGGAGGCGATCACCGTCTGTTCCTTTGTTTTCCCTGAATCGATAAGGGCCCTCAGGATCGCGTGCATTATGATCCCATGGCCGCATCCGGGGCACCACAGGTGAGGAAAAAATCTCTTTCTCAACCATGACATAACTTCAGGGCGCGGCATTATCGGGCCACCTCCTCGATTTTCTCCAGGATCTCGGAGGGCTGGAAAAGCTCGCCGTTGACCAGGCTCATCTGGGTGATCCCGGCTTTGCCGTGGACTGATCTTTCCACTTCATTGACCATCTGCCCGTAATTCAACTCCGGGACGATCAACTTTCCCGCCTTTTCAGCCAGGGCTTCGAGTTCCCTGTCGGGGAATGGCCAGAGCACTATCGGTCGGAAATAACCCACCTTGAGCCCCTTGCTTCTGGCCATCCTGACAGCGCTTAAAGCGGTACGGGCTACGCTGCCGAAAGCAACGACGATGATCCGGGCATCTTCCACACTCTCGGTCTCAAATTCGACGATATCATCACGATAGGCATTGACCTTGTCCATCAAACGGGCCGTCTTTTTTGCTATCTCTTCGGGGCAGTTCGTCGGGAACCCCCACTCGTTGTGGGTAAGACCTGTAATGTGCCAACGGTACCCGTCGCCGAAGGATGCCATGGGGGGGAGATTGTCCTCGGGATCGGGTTTGTAGGGCATGAAAACGTCCGGGGCACAGGAAGGCTTTTTCCTGTTCACTATGGTGTAAGTCTCCCTGTCGGGGACGACGACCTTTTCCCGCATATGACCGAGGACTTCATCGCTCATGATCAGAACGGGCTGCCTGAATCGTTCGGCCATATTGAAAGCCTTTATCGCCACCTCGAAACATTCCTGCACGGACGAAGGTGCATAGGCGATGGTGGCATGGTCCCCGTGAGTACCCCATCGGGCCTGCATCACGTCCTGTTGGGCAATGGAGGTTGGAAGTCCGGTGGAGGGTCCCCCGCGCATGACATCCACTACTACGAGGGGGATCTCAGCCATGTAGGCGAGTCCCAGGTTTTCCTGTTTGAGCGAGAAGCCGGGGCCGGAAGTGGCGGTCATCGCCTTGAAACCTGCCACCGACCCCCCGATCGCTGCTGCGATCCCCGCTATTTCGTCCTCCATTTGTATGAACCGGCCATTATGGGCAGGCAGTTCAGCCGCCATGACTTCCGCTATCTCCGACGAGGGTGTTATGGGGTAACCTCCAAAAAATCGACAGCCTGCGGCAAGGGCCCCTTGGGCGATCGAAGCATTCCCTTGCCAGAATTCAACTCTTGGCATTGTCCGCACTCCCCTCTACCGTGATCGCCAGATCGGGGCAGATGTTCTCACATTGCTTGCAACCGATACAGTCCTCCATCCTCGTTGGTACCGACTTCAGCCCTTCGTCAAAATCGAATACCTTGGTAGGGCACACGGCAAGGCATAAACCACAACCCTTGCACCAGCGGGGATCCACGGTAACCATAAATTTTTTTGGCAAACAATTCACCTTCCTCCGAGACGTTCAGGGCAAGATCTCTTGCCCGACACCATTATGCCACCCTGTGAGGCCTGGCACAAGGCATATTTGTATCTATATATTGAATATTGCATTACAAATCATAATTTACCAGCAAGTAAAGACAATTCTTTCATGTTTGGCCCGGTGGATTGAGTCCAACTAACCCGGAACAACGGGGAATGATGTTACACGATTGCTGGTTCGACCAGGAGTTCTCCCTTTTCGAACCTCCTATAATGAAGCATCATGATGGGGATCCTTGGTTCCTGGCCCAGGATCTGTTGCGTGAGAAGCTCCCCCGATATGGGGCCGAACATGAAACCATGACCTGAGTAGCCGCAGGAAAGGAAAAACCCCTTCACTTCGTCGGCTTCGCATAGGATCGGTTGGCAGTCGGGGGTCATGTTGTAAAGGCCTGACCATTGTCTTACAACCCTGACACCCCGGGTCCGGGGAAGGAGCTTAACGAAGGTCCTTGACATGGACTCTAGGAAATCCCAGGAGACACCGAGGCCGTAATCCTGGGGGTGGCCCTTGGGGCTGCGCCCACCGATCATCGAGCCGTTGGGCCTCTGCTGGATGTAGAAATTCCTCGAGAAACTGATCAGCATCGGCGGACATACGCCCGGTTCCACCGGTTCGGTGATAAGGATCTCATGTCTTTCAGAGGAATTGGGGATCTTCACGCCGGCCATCTTCGCTATGTGCTGCGAATACCCGCCGGCAGCGTTGACCACGACGGGCGCATCGATCTGACCCCGGCTGGTCTCCACCCCCGTTACCTTCCCCGCTTCATACCTGATGCCACGGACTTCTGTGAAACGCTGGTAATCCACCCCCAGCCTCCTAGCGGCTTCCATGTACGCGAAAGTCGTGAGGAAGGGGTCAGCATGACCATCCCTGCCGTGAAAGGTGAACCCCACGGCATCTTCAGCGGACAACCCCGGACATATCTCCCTGGCTTCATCGTAGGAGACGGTCCTGGTGTGGATCCCGAGGCTGTTCTGAAGCCGGATGCTTTCCTTGAGGTGCTCGTATTCACTTTCCTCAAAAGCCACCACCAGGTACCCTCCCTGGTGGAGCCCGCAATCCATGCCCAGTTCTTCATGTAGTCGTTCGAACTTCTCTATCGCGGCAAGCCCGAACCTGCAATTCATCTCGGTACCCCACTGGGCCCTTATACCGGCGCCGCATCTTCCCGTCGATCCGGAACAAATGGTACTCCTCTCGAGGACTACGATATCCTTGATCCCGGACTTCGCCAGGTGGTAGGCAATGGAACAGCCCTGGATCCCGGCCCCGATAACAACGACATCGGCAGTCCTCTTCAAGGTCATCACGTATCCCCGCCAGCGGCTAGAAGCGACAGTTTGACCGGTTTGGAGGGGGGCCTGAAAGTACCGGGGTGGATCTCGGAGACAGGTTTTCCCGTTTTCAGCGATAGTTCCCTCAGGATCATCTCGCGACACCCTCTCCCCTGGCATGGCCCCATGCCCACCCTGAGGACCCTTTTCAGCTCGTCGAAGGTTTGATAGCCCCGGTCGATCCATTCCCTGATCTCTCCCAGGGTGACCTCCTCGCAACGGCAGATGACGATCTCTTCTTCCCTTTCATTCACGACTGTTTCACCACCTTGATCGCGCGGACCTCCATCACCAGGGACTTCGGGACCTCCACATGGACGACTCTTGTCCTGTCGCGCAGGGGTTCGAGAACTTTGATGACCTTACCGCGGGTTATGGCCTTGCCTTCCCTGTCAAGGCACTCTACGATCTCTCCCTCTGAGGGGATGGGGAGCATTTCATAGGGGATCTTCATCAACGCCTGGTCTTCATCTCCCCAGGTGAGGTCCACGACAAAGCAGGCCAGGCCGGGGCAGACGGCCACGCAATTCGCGCAGCCTGTGCATTTTTCATAATCGATCTCAGGCTGATCGTTGATATCTTTGAAAGGTTTCACCGCTCCCGTAGGGCAGCTTGTGTGGCAGGGGTTACAGGGTATTCTCTGGGGACATTCGATGATGACGAGCCCGTTCTTCTTTTTTCGCCAGAGATCCTCCGGGGGTCGCACCGCTCCCTTTCGCGGGGCGACGAGCACCCCGCTGTTGAACAATTTCTCCTTTTCGTCCATTCCTTACGCCCCCCATCCTTGGATGCTGCAACAGGCAAGGCCCTGGCAGATCTTCTGGCCGACCTCCCCGCCCCGAAGGTCACCAAGGCGCTTCTGCAAGTCTTCGAGTCGTTCAGTCAGGTCCTCCTTGTCGCCCTTCCCCAGTGACCTGGCAGCGTCTAGGCCCGCTATCCTCCCCTCCACCATGGCAGCGGTAGCCTCCTCGATACCGGCCGCATCGCCCGCTACCCAGACGTGGGGAAGGCTTGTCCTCATGAATTGATCCCTCAGGGCGACGTGCCCGCATAGTTGGGGTACATAGATCATTTCGCACCCGGCCTGCCAAAGGAGTTCGCAGGTAGGTGTCAACCCGACGGCCATGCAGATGATGTCAGCATCGATCTTTTTCTCCCTGCCAACAGGTTGGAACCGATCATCTATCTCCTGTATCAGGGCTCCTGTCACGACGCGGTCTCCCAGGGCCTCCTTTATCGTGTGTCTTAGGAAAATGGGAACCCCCAGCCTCCTGACCTTGGCCGCATGGACCCAATACCCTCCAACCTTATCCATGGCTTCAACGATGCCCGCGATCTCCACGCCAGCCTGGATAAGCTGGTAACTGACAATAAGGCCGATATTGCCGGCGCCCACCATGAGTACCCTTTTCCCCGGGATCACGCCGTAGACATTCATCAGCGTCTGGACCGCCCCAGCACCGTAGACGCCGGGGAGGTGATTGTTCGGGAAGGGGATGAGGCGCTCCTGCGCCCCGGTGGCCATGACGATCCTTTCCGGTTTGATGCGGAAGTATTCTTCTTCCCCAATAACACAGGAGACAACCCCATCTTCCTTGTAGATACCAGTCGCAGTACAGTTGATATGGACCTTGACCCTGTCTCTGTGGTTTTTCAGTTCCTTGAGGAGTATCTCCGAGATCTTGAACCCTCTCGTCCCGGCCCTCTCATCCTTTGACCCGAAGAATTTGTGGGTTTGCTTGATCAGTTGGCCGCCCAGAGCCAGGTCGCCATCCACGAGGATGACCTGGCAACCCAGCGAGGCCGCCTCAAGGGCAGCGCTGAGACCGGCGGGACCTCCTCCTATTACAAGTACCTCGGTCTGCCTCACTCTTATCACCTGCCCCTATTCTGCATCCAAAGCGATGACGCCCTTGTCACGCTGTGTCTCGATCCGCATTCCGGTCCTCAGCGGAGTGATGCAGGACCGCACATTGGGCACGCCATCAACGACCAGGAAGCAGGATGAGCATTTCCCGATGGCACAGAAGAACCCCCTGGGCTGCCGCCTCTTTGGGGTCAACCTGTAGATCCTGATCCCGTTCGCGTGAAGGGCCGCCGCGATCGGTTCTCCCTCAAAACCCACCAACTCCTCACCATCGAAGGTGAACCTGACTTTCCTCCCGTGTTTGAAGTCGAGTATCGGGTGTTCCCGGATCAGATCCATGACCACCAATCCCTCCCCTTGCTCGATGTGGAAACGCTAAGGGCTGGGGAGTCTTCTCCAGCGCCGCTTCCACCCCTTTTTCCACTTAAATTAAAGAAATCGATGGCAAATATGTTACCCTTCAGTGCCAGGATTGACCAGAGACTTTTTCATTTGATCCCCTCGTCCCGACCCGGCCCCGTATCGGGTTCCCTGATGTAAAGAGCCCTCACTTCCCCTGGGTCGACGGCCTTATCCAGGGAAGAGGCCCCTAACAGGGCAACAGTCCCGCCCCTGAAAAAGCCTGTCAATGAGGGAAGGATCCCTGTTCCCGCCAGGTCCTGGTGCAAACGAGGGTCCCCAACGGCCAAGATGAAACGGGTGGAGTTCAGGCCCTCCATCGCCGTCAGGCGACTCACGGGCAAGATGTCGGGCGGCAAAATGATGAAGGGGCACTTTGCTTCGCCCTCGATCACAGAAAAGTAAACCTGGCCCTTCCTGGCCCTTATCAGGGGGACCAGCGTACTCTTTCCGTCCAGGAAGGGCGCGGCTAGGGCCAAGAGGGAACAGGCCGGCACGACCTTTTTCCCCGCGCCTTCAGCAAGGGCGCAGGCGTAGGAAAGCCCCACCTTGATCCCTGTAAAGGATCCCGGCCCCACGGTCACCGCGACGGCATCCAGGGATGAAAGACCCAGACCCGTCTTCTTCAGGACATCTTCAACAAGGATAGGAAGGAGATGAGACTGCTTTCTTCCCGCAAAAAAGTTGACATCGGCGATAACGGCATCTTCCGAGAAAAGGCCGACCCCGGTCCAGCCTGCAGAACAATCTATACCCAGCACTTTCATCTTTCGACTTCCCCCCATGCCGATCGAAACCCCGAGATGAACCGCTCCAGTCTTTGACAGGCGACCCCGCCTTCGCAGGTGGCTTTAACGAGGCGGGTGTTTTTCCTTCCGGCACTCTGTAAAAAGTCTTCCGGCATGGCCAGCTCAATCTTCCAGCTCTCTTGGGGCTCTTCACCATCCCAGTTTTCGGGCCATTCAACAAGGACAATAAAACCTTCACGGATGTATTCTTCTAGGGAGATCTCCATCGACGCGTTTCTTTCTATCCTGTATAGATCGACGTGGGCGATCGGGATATTGCCCTTGTACTCGTTGATCAGTGTGAAGGATGGACTCTTGACCTCGTCCCGGGTCATCGACGAGACAAAACCCCTTACGAATTCAGTTTTACCGGCCCCTAAGAGGCCGGATATAAGGACAACCAAGCCAGGGAAAGAGTACCGCGAGAGATGTCCCGCCAGGGTTTTCGTCTCCTCGGGGCTCGATGATACGAAATTGAACCCGTCTTTTTCGATCCGGCTTGGGTCACCCACGGAGGTCACGGCCCTTCCTTTCCGAGGGGCGCCTGTAAACGGTTCCGGGTGGAAGGGAGTTCAAGGGCGACCTCAGAGGCTGTGATCCCGTGGGGTCCTTTTTGGTTCTGGAGAAATTCACCCGCCGAACCGTGGACAAAGGCGGCCGCGGCCGCTGCATCGAAAGCCTGGATACCCATGGCCAGGAAAGCCCCGACAAGACCGGAAAGGACGTCCCCAGACCCCGGTACCGAAAGGCCCGGGACAATATGAGGATTGACTCTTAACCTCCGACCGTCGGATACCAACGAACATGGCCCCTTGAGGAGGGTCACGCCGAATCGGGATGAAAGATCCCGCGCAGACTTGATGCGTTGCCGACCTACCTGGGCCCTGTCAGTAGATAACAAGGTGCCTGCCTCACCCTCATGGGGTGTGATCACGGTCCCGCTGGGTCTAGGTTCAAGGTCTTCACAGCAGGAAAGGGCATGAAGGGCGTCTCCATCAAGACAGAGGGGGCCTTTCCATTCAACCCATACCCTCCGGACCAACTCCCGGGAGATGACCCCCCTGTCAAGGCCCGGCCCGATCACAACGGCCGAAAATCTCCCCCCCCACCGATCCAGGATCCTGTCCCAGGCCTTAGGGGTAATAACCCCGTCTTCCTTTTGGATTTCCAGGGGGATGATCTCCGGATGAGGGGATAACAGGGGGAGAGAATCGGCCGGTACCGCGGCTATGACGACGCCGGATCCCCCCATGAGCGCCCCCAGGGCTGACAGTATCGGTGCCCCCCGGTACCTCTCGCTCCCGCCGATAACGAGGACGGCGCCCCTGTCACCCTTGTGAAGGAAAGGCGACAGCGGGGGGAAGAGTCCCGAAACCATCGATGGTTCCAACAGTTCCGCCCTTCCCTCTTCAGGCAGCAGGAGGCCGGCCTCCACTCCCAGGTCCGTTGTTACCAGGTCGCCCCGAAAGGCCCTTCCCGGCATCACCTCGTGACCGATCTTGCGGGCTAGGATCGCCACTGTAAGATTTGCGGCCAGGACCTCGCCCTCGATCTCCCCCGTCGAGGGGTCGACCCCGCTTGGGATATCGATCGCGACGATGGGGACGGCTTTGTCCAGTGAGCGGATGACCCTCCCTATCTCCCCCCTGGGGGCGCCCTTGGACCCCGTTCCAAGCAGGCCGTCAATGACCAGGTCATTTTCGGCCGCCAGTGATGTGAGCTCTCCGTCAGTTTTGGTTTCGGAGTGAATAAGGAGGCAGCCGATGTTTTGAAGTATCCCGAGGTTGGTCTTTGTTTCGGCGGTTATATTGTCCTCCTTGGCCGCTAGGAGGACCGTAACAACATAGCCTTCCCTCAAAAGATGCCGTGCGGCAACCAGGCCGTCACCGCCGTTGTTTCCTCCGCCGCAGGCTATCAATACCCTGGAATGGGAAGGGAAATATCTCTTGACGGCATCGGCCACACCCTTGCCCGCGTTTTCCATGAGTATGGCCGGGGGCATTCCCAGGAGTTCCACGGCCTTCCGGTCAGCCTGTCTGATATCCTCGGCATTGTAGAGGAACAAGATAGCTCACCCCTCTAGTACAACGACTGCTACAGCAAAATCACCTTCATGGGTCACGCTTACGTAGGCGCTTCGGGCTTCCAGGGACTGCATCAGTGACTCGGCATTACCCTGGAGGCGCAGGGACGGCGCGCCTTGTCGACGTTCTAGGGAGACGTTCTTCAAACCTACCTGTCCCAACCCCCAGCCCCCGGCCTTGGCGAAGGCCTCTTTCGCGGCGAAGGCCGAGGCGAAGTGCCTGGCTCTTCCCGACCTGGACAGGGCGTACTCCTTCTCTTTCGCGGTAAAGACCTTTTCCAGGAACGCCGGGTCCTTGAGAGCTTTTTCCAGACGGGAGATACGGCACATATCTATACCTATACCCTTTATCATCTTGTCCTCCCTCGTCCGTCATCTGATTATAGGACAAAAGCCGCGACCCTTTCTTTTCTTTCCGTAAACGGCAGGGGTAAAGCCAGATCTTCCAGGACAGGACCGGGATCGCTCCGTGTTCTCCCTTCCTCCAAGGTAAGGTATTAAAAAACCCCTCCCGTCAAGAGGAAGGGGGCCCGAAAATACATTACCCCGAGAGAACCTAACCAAGGCCACGCGGGGTAAAGTCACATCATCTATGGTGGGTGGTGCAGGACTCGAACCTGCGACCTCTTCCGCGTCAAGGAAGCGTTCTTCCTCTGAACTAACCACCCAAGCGTGTTGCATTCTACCCGCGGCCCCGGGGCTTGTCAACAGTACGAGTTGCCTCACCTAAAATCTAGACGAAAGCGATACGTTGCCTCACCTAAGAATCTAGTCGAAGGGTATAGCATCTTCCTTCAAGGGGCATGACCCTGGAGGAAGGGGGAAGGACGGGTGAGGCTTTCGATGGGTGTGAGGAGGGAAGTGATCGTCCAGGCTTCTGACGAGTACCGCAGAGCGTCGAAGAAGGGGAAGGGCCTAATATTGGACCGTGTTACCGCCACGACGGGCTACAACCGGGACTACGCCTCCCACCTTCTCTGCCTCTTCGGCCAGCGCCTATACCTTGGGGGCAACAGGGGCGCCTCCCTGATCCTGCAAGCCGACAGGAAGGGCCATAAGGGCCGCGGGAAGAGGAAGAGGCCCAGGGCCTATGACGGTGAAGCGGCCGCTGTATTGGCTTCGCTTTGGAAGATGATGGACTACATCTGCGGCAAGAGGCTTGCCGCGGCCCTGCCCTGGCTGGTCCCAAAGCTTGAGGCCTCGGGGGATCTCACCCTCTCCGGGGAGACCAGGGACAAGGTCATGTCCATTTCCGCCGCCACCATCGACCGCATCCTGGCGGACCGGAAGAGGAAACTGCGCCTGAAGGAGCGTTCTTCTAAGAAGCCCGGGACTTTGCTCAAGCACAAGATACCGATACGCACCTTC